>TARA_R110000851_G_scaffold157059_1_pt1 | contig 16235 bp, 15 predicted proteins | sample TARA_R110000851 | Tara Oceans TARA_R110000851 (sample SAMEA4397627) | marine metagenome | biome: Polar Biome; feature: [DCM] deep chlorophyll maximum layer (ENVO:01000326); material: water (ENVO:00002006), including particulate matter (ENVO:01000060) such as... | depth 17 m | reverse complement strand
CGGGATATGATGTGCTTGGCCATGAAGAATTGCAGTATCAATCTACGCTCTAACTGATCACATTGGCAGTAAATGAGTATTGCCATATACGCCGTAAATTCATCGAGGCTACAGGCAATAACAAGAAAAGCTGGCAAAGCGATGTGGCGTTGAATCTGATAGGTAAGATCTACAGTATTAAAAGTTCAACGTAAAACAGCAAAAAGCCAAACTCATCTATCAAGAGCTGATCAAGCATTAAGATACCCCAAAAAATGATGCTTGGTAAAGCTATTAACTACGCGATAAATCAGTTTGAAAATTCCGCTACTATCTTGATGATGGCAGGCTTAAAATGGATAGAAACCGAGCTGAACGAGCGATTAAACTATTTATGATAGACCACAAGGCATGGCTGCTCTCAAATACTTACAATAGCGTTACCATACTCTATAGCCTTGTTGAAACTGCAAGCGCCAAGTAATCTTGACCCGTTATTACCAAGGGATATTTAGCAATTAGGTGCCTAGGACTAGGCGAAAAAATAGCAACTGGAAATAGATTTATTATCCAGACCTCAGGTTGCTTACTATTGAATATATAATAAATCATCTATGGTAACGTACTTACGGTATAACGCTTAAAGTGAAGGTTTCTATCCATTTGTCAAATGGATAGAAACCTAAAGTAACAAATACTATTTCATAGTAGGCATCGAGAAAGAATTCGTTGTTTGCTGCCCTTTAGGCCATCTGGCAGTGACTGTTTTCATCTTAGTATAGAAGCGCACACCATCGTTACCATGCATGTTTAATGGACCGAATACTGATCGCTTCCAACCACCAAAACTATGGAACGCCATAGGCACTGGGATTGGAATGTTCACACCAACCATACCAACCTGAACTTGCTCACAAAACTGTCGAGCACTATCGCCATCACTAGTAAATATGGTGGTTCCATTCCCATATTCATGCGAATTAATTAGTTCTATGGCTTCTTGATATGAATCGACACGAACAACAGCTAGTACGGGCCCAAAAATTTCTTCTTTATAAATCCGCATACCAGGTTTAACATCATCAAATAACGTTGGGCCAATAAAGTAACCCAACTCATGTTTATCGACCTTAAAACCACGTCCGTCAACGACGAGTTTTGCACCTTCTTCAACCCCTGAATTAATATAACCAGTTACCTTTTCAGCATGAACTTTACTTATTAATGGCCCCATATGGGCTTCCTCGGCCAGACCTGATCCGGGTCCCACACGCATATCCGCTATTTCTTGCTGCAACTTATCTATTAGTCGGTCAGCGGTTTCATCACCAACACAAACGGCGACTGAAATTGCCATACAACGTTCGCCAGCCGAACCAAATGCAGCCCCCATTAATGCTGACGTTACTTGATCAACTTCGGCATCTGGCATCATGATCATATGATTTTTAGCACCACCTAGAGCTTGAACACGTTTGCCATTTTTACTACCTGTCGCATAGATATATTCAGCAATCGGTGTTGAGCCTACAAAACTAACCGCTTGTACACGGCTATCGTTCAATAACACATCAACAGCCTCTTTATCGCCATTAATAATGTTAAAAACACCATTTGGTAAACCAGCTTCTTTTAAAAGCTCGGCTACTCGCATAATAACGCTCGGATCTTTTTCAGATGGCTTCATTACAAAAGTATTGCCACACGCTAGGGCTATTGGAAACATCCACATAGGGACCATTACTGGAAAGTTAAAAGGTGAAATACCTGCGCAAACACCTACTGGTTGCATCAGTGAAAAACTATCAACACCACGACCAACATTAAGAGAATGCTCGCCCTTTAATAAGTGTGGTATACCGCATGCAAATTCAACAACTTCCATGCCCCGCGTGAGTTCACCTTTAGCATCAGATAATACTTTACCGTGTTCAAGGGTGATCATTTCAGCTAATTGATCAATATTTTGTTCTAATAACGCTTTAAAACGAAACATAACGCGTGCACGGTTTAGCGGTGAAACACGACTCCACTCATGAAAAGCTTGTTCAGCTATACTAATTGCCGCTTCAGTTTCGCTTACCGTTGCTAGTGACACTAACTTTGTTTGCTCACCTGTTGCTGGGTTGAATACTGGAGCTGTTCGAGTACTTGCACTTGCAACGCTTTCACCATTAATGTAATTACCTACAATTTTCATTTTATGAATCCTATTTATGCTAATTTTAAATTTGCTTTACGTGCAAAGTCTTGAATATTATTAAAACCTAGAGTTGCATAGGTCAATGGATCGGCAATCGCAGGATCTTGCTCAGCCTCAACTACAAGCCAACCTTGATAATTTAGCTCTCTAAGTGCGGTAAATATTGCTTTATAATCAATATCACCATCACCCGGAACGGTAAATACACCATTCAGTACAGCATCTAAAAAACTAAGATTACGATTTTTTGCATCTTTTAAAACGTCAAGCCTGACGTCTTTGGTGTGGACATGAACAATTCGCTTACCATGCTTGACTACTACGGCTAATGGATCACCATTTGCGTAAGTAATATGGCCACTATCAAGTAACAAACCGAGAGAATCTCCTGTATGCTGCATCAACAAGTCAATATCATCACTTGTTTCAACAACAGTTCCCATGTGGTGGTGGTAAGCTAACCGCACTCCCTGACTTAAGCAGTAATCAGCAACTTGAGTTAGTTGCTTACCAAACTGTTCCCACTCAGCAGCTTGCATAGTTGGCCTATGTGATAATGGGATTGCTTGTTTACCATGGATCGCGCCTGTTACTTCGCAATAAACCATCACGTTCGAACCGCCCTTTTTCAGCAGTTGCAAATGATCTTCAATCGCAATAATTTCTTCTTCCGCACTACGTGATAACAGTTGACCGCTAAACCAGCCAGAGACAAGCTTTAAATCATGCTCAGCTAATACACTATTTAGCTGTTCACTTTGACGTGGAAACTTGTTGCCAAGTTCAAAGCCCGCATAACCCGCTTTTTTACCTTCACTAAGGCATTGTTCTAAAGAGGTATCTGCACCTAGAGATGGTAAGTCATCATTTGTCCAGGTCAGAGGGTTTATTCCTACTTTTATAGTCATAGTTTTATATCCAAATAAAGGGGGTAATAAATATTTTCCGACAATTAATACGGTTGTTTGTTTCTATTCTGTTGATAGCTCTGTTGCGCAAGGTTAACTTTTTCGCTAACAGACACTTCAGGAATAGCAACATCCCACCACGAATTTCCATTGCAGGTGGTCACATAGGGGTCCGTATCAATAGCAATTAAATAACTGCGTTCAGCCTGTTTAGCCCTTTGTATTGCTTGTTCTAATGCTGCGATTGAAGACACCGATTCTGCTTGGGCTCCCATAGCTTTTGCATGCGCAGCAAAATCTAGCTTCGGAGCACCTTGATCAATACTATGACAGTCCTCTAATAAGTTATTAAAAGGTTCATTACCGGTAGCCATTTGTAAACGATTAATACAGCCATATCCTCGATTATCTAACACAATAACAATGATTTTTTGTCCCATCATTACCGAGGTTGCCAGTTCTGAATTCATCATCATGTAAGAGCCATCTCCGACCACTACAAACACATCACGATCTGGACTGGCCATTTTTACACCAAGGCCTCCTGCAATTTCATAACCCATACAAGAAAAGCCATATTCTACGTGATAACTTTTGTTATCATCACAACGCCAAAGCTTATGTAAATCACCCGGTAAACCTCCAGCAGCGCATACCACTACATCCCGAGGATCAGATTGACGTTTTACTGCACCTAAGACCTGAGCGTCACTTGGTAACTTTGCATCAGTATCAGCTGTTACTTGCTGATAGACTTCCCGCCATTGTTCATTAACGCTGTTAACTTCCTCGCTCCACGCTGGAGATGATTGCCAATCAGATAGATTACTTGTTAGATGTTGCAATGCGATTTTTGCATCAGCTTGGAGCGGTATAGCATCGTGTTTGTTCGCATCGAATTGACCGACGTTTATCTGAACTAACTTAGTCTTCTCCCCCTCAAAAAGCGTGCGTGACTCTGTAGTGAAATCTTGTAACCTTGAGCCAATTGCAATAATTAAATCGGCTTGACGCGCTAGACTATTTGCAGATTTACTGCCCGTAACACCTATACCACCTACTGCATAAGGATGTTGCCAATTAAGACTACCTTTACCCGCCTGGGTTTCAGCAACTGGAATTTTATGAGCATCTGCAAACTGTGCCAGTGTCTCGGTCGCTAAAGAGTAATGAACACCGCCACCGGCAATGATCAGAGGTTTAGACGACTTTCGCAGCAGCGCAATCACTTGCTCTAGTTCACTGTTTTCAATGCCAGGTCTACGAATACGGTGAATCCGCTTTTCAAACATCTTCGCTGGGTAATCAAACGCCATTGTTTGCACATCTTGTGGTATAGCTAATGTGACGGGGCCACAATTAACTGGGTCGAGCAAAGTCTGTATAACTACAGGTAAGCTATTGATTAGCTGCTCAGGACGATTAATACGATCGAAGTAACGGCTGACCGGTTTAAAACAATCATTAACCGAAATCGTTGGGTCACTAAAACATTCCACTTGTTGTAATACTGGATCAGGTACTCGATTAGCAAATGTATCGCCAGGTACAAATAATATAGGTAGACGGTTAACATGTGCCAGCCCTGCTGCTGTGACCATATTTGTCGCGCCTGGCCCAATAGATGTAGTACACATCATCATTTTTCTACGGTTATGCTGTTTAGCAAAAGCGATAGCTGCATGCGCCATGCCTTGTTCATTATGAGCGCGATATGTTGGAAATGTATTACGTTCCTGATAGAGCGCTTCACCTATACCTGCAACATTCCCGTGGCCAAAAATAGCAAAGGCGCCTGTAAAAATAGCTTCCGGCTGGCCATCGGTAGTTTCTGATATTAGATATTGTTGCTGCAAATATTTAATTAATGCTTGAGCAGCTGTCAAACGTATTGTTTTCATCTTTAGCTCCTTACAATTTCCTATTACGCCAAGCGTTAACAAGTCGTAAATAATTATCTTTTACTTGAGAAATAAACTCATTGTCGTCAATATCTCCTGTAAGCCACAATTTACTAGGCGCAGTGAAGATAGAGCGACCCACAGCAAAACCTTTACAGATATCAAAATTAGCACTGGCTTTAAATGCATTTTCTAATTCACTTAATGGTGCATCTAACCCTAATAATATGACTCCTCTGCAGTGCGGAGAGCGTTGCTTTAGTAACGTCGAAATATCCTGCCACTCTGAAGTGGTCGGGGCAGGAAGTTTCCACCAATCTGGTTGCACGCCAAGATTAAAAAAGCGTTGCATTGCTCTTAAAACAGTTAAGTTATCTTTATCCATATCTACTGGTGGGATAATTTCAATTAGTAGCTCGTGACCGCTTAAACAGCAGGCTTTGTATAACTCAACAACTTGCCGTTCTTGAGCTAAACGTAGGTTGATTTCATCATTTGGATGGAAGAAAACAAGGCATTTTACTATATGCTCTTTCGGCCAACTTTTAAGTCGAGAAGCAATTGACCGACCACCTTCTAGCTCAATGGGGCGAGAGCTAGGAAGCTCAACTGGACGCCCTATCCACCAATTACGTCCTGTTACTTGGTTTAGCGCATCTTGTCCATATGTGTCATCAATTAAAACACCTGCTTGATAATTAAACCCTTCAGTTTGAGAGCCAGCAATTGTTGCTTCAACTAGCAATTTTTTTAATTTAGAAATTCGCGCTGGATCCGCATTAAGTGCACGAGCCATATCATAAAATTGCTTACGGTGATCAAATGCTAATATACACAGTTCGTTCCAGTCTGTAGGTACGCGAGTAGTTACTCGATGTAAGTGATTTAGTTCTGGGTCTAGATCTGGACGCGCTATAGCATGTTGTCTTGCCAAATAGTTGTCTAACTCTTCCGCTGATGGGATTGCTGGTGCGCACCCATGTCGGGATACAACCAACGCACCACAAGCATTAGCGTAAGTACAACACTTTTCGTAGCTCTCATTACGTAACCAACCTCGTAAAAAACCACTTAAAAATGCATCACCCGCTCCCAATACGTTTAGCACATCAACTTCGACACCATAAGTAGTATGCCCTTCATCTAAAGTAGCAGGGATCGCACTATCAAAAACAGAACAGCCCAGCGCACCGCGTTTTACAACAATTTCAGCTTGGCTAATTCCTCTAATTCTATGTAAACACTCAATAGTGTCGGTGCAACCTGCTGCAATGTGAATTTCTTCCTCAGTACCAACAATTAAGTCACAAAGAGGTAAAATAGAAAGTAAATGATTAGTCACTGTCTCATCAGAAACAAAACGGTTTTCTCCCTCGCCTAATCCTGTTAATCCCCATAACACAGGTCGATAATCAATATCTAAAATCACTTTAGTACCAGCAGCCCTAGCATACTCAATAGCTTTAAGACTGGTCGCCTTTGTTTGTTCCGTTGAAAAATGCGTACCAGTAATAAGTAATGACTTGCTTGATGCAATATACTCGGCATCGAAATCATTACTATCTACTGCCATATCGGCACAGTCATTACGGTAAAACAATAACGGAAAACTGTCGTTGTCTTTAATTGATAATAGTACTAACCCTGTTAGGCGTTCCGGATCTGTTACAACATGACTAACATCACAGCCTACCCGTTGTAATTCTTCGCGGACAAAACGCCCCATATGTTCATCACCTACACGGGTTAGCATCGATGATTTTAAGCCTAAGCGAGCAGTCCCAAAAGCTATATTGCCTGACGACCCTCCCAAAGATTTGCTAAAAGATGAAACGTCTTCTAAACGGCTGCCAATTTGCTCACCGTAAAGATCTACTGCTGCACGGCCTAAACAAATTACATCAAATTTATAGTTTTTATTCATTATCGTTTAACTCCGATAAAAATTGGCGAGATTTCCATTCGCTTATTGAATTAAGAGCTGGCTTTAATATTGATCCATTGGCCAAGATTATGTGACTCTTCAATAGAATCAACAACTAAGTTAACTTCATACGCGGCCCTGAAATCAGGCCATATTTTAGTATCATTGGCGATTCCTTGGATAAGGTCGCGAACTTCCACTATTTTTTGATCGTTATAACCTAAGCCATGTCCCGCGGAGATACAAAAATGCTTATAATCTGGATGCTCTGGGCCAATTAAAATAGTTTTAAACCCTTCTCGAGCGGTATTTTCTCCACGAATAAACAGTTTCAGTTCGGCCAAACGCTCTTGATCGAAGATGATCGTTCCTTTAGTCCCCGTTACTACGTAAGTTAACCCCATTTTTCGACCGCAAGCTATACGACTGCTCTCAATCGTTCCGATAGCACCATTGGCAAAACGAATCATTGCATGCGCTTGATCTTCGTTCTCAACGATGCCGAATTCTCCAGGTTTCCCCAGGATAGGACGTTTAGTGATCACAGTTTGTAAGTCACCGTTTACCGCAGAAATATCGCCCACTAAATACTGTGCCATATTTATAATATGAGATCCCATATCACCTAAGGTACCCGAGCCAGAGTATTCTCGTTTAAGACGCCAACTAAACGGTGCTTGAGGGTCGGCAAGATAATCTTCATTGTGGGTACCACGAAAGTGAACAATTTCGCCAATTTCACCATTAGCAATAATCTCTTTAGCTAATTGGCTAGCTGGGTTCTTAGCATAGTTAAAACCAACTAGTGTTTTAACCCCAGCTTTTTCAGCAGCTAAAGTCATCTCAAGCGCATCACTTGCATTGAGTGCTAACGGTTTTTCAGAGTAAACATGTTTGCCAGCAGCAATTGCAGCCAATGCCATTTCTTTGTGTAGATAATTAGGCGAACAAATGTCAACAACATCTATATCAGGGTCATTTACCAGCTCTCGCCAGTCTCCTGTCGAGCGGTTAAAACCGAATTCGAGCGCTTTTTCAGCTGCTAGTTGGCTATTTACTTCCGCTAACATTTCACATTCAACCCTAGCACTTAAAGGAAACACTGCGGGTACAGAGCGAAGGGCTATAGCATGGGCCTTCCCCATGTATCCTGTACCAATTAACCCAACTTTAATTGTTTTCATATTATTCTCTTTCATGCAGTTACTGCGCTTTTAATGGAGATTTCTGCGGCCTGTCCTGCATCAAGTGAGTGACTTCCGCCTTCACTTTCAGCTTTATCAGCTCTCTCAAATTCTGCTAATTCTGATTCTAAATCAGCAAGTTCTTGACCACCTGCCATCATTTCTAACACTTCTTCTCGTGAAACATCTTTCTTAAGGAAAGTACCGAGACTTTGACCTCGATTTAGTAGAGTAAACCGATCTGCAACAGGATATGCGTGGTGAACATTGTGCGTGATTAAAATTACCGCTAAGCCACGTGCTTTAGCTTTGGCGACAACTTTAAGTACATTCGCTGACTGTTTAACACCCAGTGCAGCGGTAGGTTCATCAAGAATTAATACTTTGGCACCAAAATGAATAGCACGTGCAATCGCTAAGCATTGTTTTTCACCGCCTGACATAGTGCCAATAGCTTGTTCTGGGTTACGTACACAAATTCCCATTTCGGCTAGCCCATCAACGGCTATCTTATTGGCTTTTTCGGTATCAAAATAGCTGAAAGGCCCCCACTTTTTAGTCAGCTCTCGACCCATAAAAAAGTTGCGGGTCACACTCATTAAAGACACTAAGGCTAGATCTTGGTATACTGTTGCGATCCCCAAGTCTAGGGCTTTTCTTGGTGATGGGAGTGTTGTAGATACACCTTCATATATGAATTCACCTTCACTAGGTTTATGAACACCAGCTAACATCTTAATTAAAGTTGATTTACCTGCGCCGTTATCTCCTAACAAACAATGAACCTCACCTAACTTCACTTGCATATTTATGTCTTTTAATGCGATTACCGAGCCAAAATAACGGCTGACATTTTTAAGTTCTATAATAAATTCGCTCATTATCTTTCCTTAATTAGTTAGCTTTGGTGATTTGTTTACGAATAAAGTTATTAAATAGCACTGCGATAAGTAACATGGCGCCTAAAAAAACACGGAACCAATCTGAGCTAATACCAGAGAAGAATATCCCCATTTGCACAACACCAAAGATTAAGGCTCCAAATAAAGCGCCAAGAATTGATCCATAACCACCAGTTAATAGTGCTCCTCCTATTACAACAGCAATAATTGCCTCAAACTCTTTCAGCAAGCCACGGTCTGCTGCTGCTGAACCGAACTCTAGCACTTGACATGCAGCATAAAGCGTGGCGCAAAATGCAGTAAACATGAACAAGATTATTTTTACTCTATCAGTAGGAACCCCGACATTTTTTGCCGCTTTAGAGTCCCCCCCTGAAGCAAATATCCAGTTACCAAAGCTAGTACGAAATAATACCCAGCTTGAAGCAATTGCTAGCAATACACACCACACTACGATCATTGGTATACCGGTAACCAGAGGGGAGCCATCGCTATAAGTATCTAGTAATCCAATAGAAGCAAGCCAAGTAAATATACTCGTTCCAAATTCGCCACCAAAAAGTGGAGCCAACCAGTCATTTTGAGAGACTTGGTCCACGCCACTCACTATTGTTTTATTAGTAAACAAGATAGATAGCGCAATAGTTAAGCCACGTAAAATAAACAAAAAGGCTAACGAGACGATAAAAGAAGGAAGGCCGGTGCGAACAACAACGTAACCAATAAACCAGCCTATGCCCATTGATAATGCAAAGGCAAACATGATACTGCTCCAGACAGGCCAGCCCCAGTACAATGCAGGAATAGAAATAACCATACCCGCAAAACCAATCATCGAACCCATTGATAAGTCAAACTCACCCGCAATCATCAGAAGACAGGCGCCAATTGCTAATATTCCTAACTGGGCGGAAACCGTTGTCCAGTTCATAATACCATCCGCAGCAAACATGCCTGAGTCTCCTGCGAAGATACCAAAGAAAATAAATACCAGTATAACCCCGGACATTGCGCCAAAATCTGGACGGTGTAATAAGCTTTTTATTTTAGATATTTCTCTGACCCGCTCGTCAGTTTGGGATGTTTTCTTTGATGCACTAACGGTGCTGACTGTAGCCATATACAACCTCTTTTTTGTTTATCTTTATTATCTTTATCTGTAGCGATGATACAGATAGCTGGGGTTATTTTTAGGTCTTCTTTACGAAGTATCTAGATTGAACCGCCCTCAATCTAGAATAAAAATTCCACATAATCAACTGTTGAAACGAATAATTTAATTTGATTTCCTAAATTTATATATTGCACCCTGTACCACTTAGTTAAATAACGATTAAATTCAGTCATTTAAAAACATATCTTGTTTAATTAATTCAAATATAAATATTTATAATTAAATCGAATTTAGCTAATTAAGTAAGTTAGAAAGGAATGTTTTTGTAAAAAAAATGACTTTAATGTGCTTTTTGTAAATAAAAAATAATCTATTTGACAATGAATTGTAATTGTGGCCTTCTACTTATGGAATTTAAATTCCAATATTAAACAAATGAAATTTTAATTTTTTAATTTAACTCAATCAAACTACTTGAAAGTTTTGATACTTAGATAGGATGGAGTAAGCAATGATTACAATGATTAAAAAGACCTCTACAGTTTTACTAGCAACTATCGCTATAAGCGGCCCAATGATGACCTCACTCTCCGCACATGCGGCTGATGAACATTTCGTGATGATAAGTCATGCACCTGATTCTGATTCTTGGTGGAATACAGTGAAGAACGCAGTTAAAGAATCAGCTGATACTATGGGGGTTCGTGTTGATTACCGTAATCCATCAACTGGCGACTTAGCTGATATGGCGCGTATTGTTGAACAATCAATTGCGACTAATCCTGACGGTATTATCGTCTCAATTGCAGACTTTGATGTTTTAAGTGGTCCACTTGAAAAAGCCACTAGAAAAGGGATACCTATTATCACTATTAACTCTGGTACAGCAGAACAAAGTTTAAAACTCAATGCTCTTATGCATATTGGCCAGCCTGAATATGAGGCTGGGTTTGGTGCAGGTAAAAAAGCTCAAAAAGCAGGAGTTACCAGCTTTTTATGTGTAAATCATTATATTACCAACCCTGCATCTGTAGAACGCTGTAAGGGTTATGCTGATGCGATCGGAGTTGATTTAACCTCCAGTATGATTGATTCACAGCAAGATCCATCTGGTATAGAAATGAAAGTTCGAGCGTATATGCGTAGTAACCCAGATACTGATGCAATACTCGCCGTAGGTCCTACTTCAGCTCATCCTACGATCCGCGCACTTGATAAGATGAAACTAAATGGGAAGGTACATTTTAGTACGTTTGATTTAAGTGAAGATATTGCAAGTGCAATTAAAAATGGCACTATCGCATTCGCAATAGATCAACAGCCTTATCTACAAGGATATATGCCTGTAGTCATTTTAACCCTTTATAATCGTTATGGAATTATCCAAAGTAATAATATTAACTCAGGTCCAGGTTATATTACCGCTGATAATTTAGCTTTGGTTGAAAAACTAACAGGGACAGTACGTTAGAAATTTAAACCAAAGTAATATAACCAAAAGTATTGTATTTTTAGAATTTTCATTCTATTTATTGATACAATATGCTAAAAATTCAGTCTAAGGTGAATATAAACATGACAAGTGATAAAAGTGCACTAGCACTGGATGAATTAAACGTTGAAATAGCCGAAAAATTTAGTGTTTTAAGTAAACGATTGCAACTGGTTGCTAAATACGTATTAGACAGCCCAAATGAAATAGCATTTGGTACTGTCGCAATAATTGCTAATGATGCTAATGTTCATCCTTCTACCTTAATTCGGTTTGCTCATGCTTTTGGTTTTAGTGGCTTTAGTGATATGCAGAAACTTTTTCAAAATAAGTTACTGCAAGAGTCACCTAATTATGAAGAAAGAATTAAGTTAATTAAAGACGATACCAGCCTTGAAGATGCTAATGCGGGGATAAGACTGTTGGAGCAATTTAGTCAAGCTAATAGCAATGCACTGGCCAATCTAAAGGGCAGTGTTAAGCAAAGTGACTTAGATCATGCTAGAGATATTTTAATTCAGGCTGATTCGATTCATGTGATGGCAGTCCGTCGCGCATTTCCGGTAGCAAGTTATTTAGCTTACCTCTTTAATCACATTAATTTACGCTGTTTTTTACTTGATGGCATAGGTGGTATGCATCATGAACAAGCTAAGTTAATAAAAAATAATGATGCACTTATCGTAATTACTTTCTTTCCATATGCGTATGAAACGCAACAATCTGTTGATTATGCTATTGCAAATGGTAACCCTATTATTGTGTTTACCGATAGCCCATTGAGCCCATTAGCCAATAAAGCAACTGTTTGCTTTATAGTTAAAGAAGCGGAAATCCATTCATTTCGCTCATTAACATCGACAATGTGTCTGGTACAGGCTCTTTCTATTATGTTAGCTCATCAATTAAATATAACAAATTCAACTGAACCCGGATTAATATCTGGGGGCTAAAGGATATATAATGTCTTATTTACACAGTCGCCCAAATTATAGCGATGATTCTGGCTGTATCCAAAAAATATCGCCACAATCAGCTAATTGGAAATATGTTAGTTTTGAAGTTCACAAGTTAGCTGCAGGTGAAAAAAAAGTGTTTAGTAGTACAGACAATGAAACATGCATGGTGATCGTAAGCGGCTTTGCCGATGTTAAGACGGATAATGAGTCATGGACTAATATTGGCGAACGAATGTCTGTCTTTGAAAAAAAAGCGCCATATAGTGTTTATACTCCACCTAAAGATACATTAGTAGTCACTGCAAATACCGAATTAGAAGTCGCAATATGTAAAGCTCCTGCGGTAGGAAAATACCCAACTCGATTGATTAAGCCACAAGACTGTAGTTATGAAACTCGCGGCAATGGAACAAATCAACGTCATGTTTGTAATATCTTATTCGCTAATTTGGAAGCTGAGAAGCTGTTAGTTGTTGAAGTGATAACTCCTGATGGTAATTGGTCAAGCTATCCGCCGCATAAACATGACTCTGATAACCTACCACAAGAAAGTTCATTAGAAGAAACGTATTACCATAAGTTAAATCCTCAGCAGGGCTTTGCCTTCCAACGTGTTTATACTGACGATCGTAAAATAGATGAAACTATTTCGGTGGAACACAATTCGGTGGTAATGGTGCCCGAAGGCTATCACCCAGTTGGCAGTCCGCATGGGTATGAATTGTATTACTTAAATGTAATGGCAGGACCTACTCGAGAATGGGTATTTAAAAATGATCCAGCACACGAATGGATTCTCAATAAATAAGAGGGAGATAAATATGATTAATTTTGCTTTATTGGGTGCAGGTCGTATTGGCAGTATGCATGCTTCGCTAATAGCCAGCTCTCCTCAGGCGAGATTGTGCTATGTTTATGATACATATCAGCCAGCTGCGATCGAATTAGCTACTAAATATGATGCTTACGCCGTTGAATCTGTTGAGCAAATTCTCAATGACGATAGTATTGATGCATTACTGATTGCAACCTCAACTGATACACATGTTGAGTTCATTATTAAAGGTGCTTTAGCAGGTAAAGCTATTTTATGTGAAAAGCCGATTGATCTCAGTACGGAGCACGTGCGGCAATGCTGGGAGCAAATAAAAGATTGCCATGTACCGATTCAAATTGGCTTTAATCGTCGTTTTGATCCAACCCACTCTGAATTAAAACAACAGCTAAGTAATGGCGGTATTGGTCAGCTACAACAATTAATAATCACCAGTAGAGATCCTGATATTGCGCCAACGAATTACTTAAAGCACTCAGGTGGAATTTTCCGTGATATGATTATTCATGATTTTGATATGTTTCGCTTCATAACAGGGGAAGAAGCCGCTGAAGTTTACGCTATTGGCAGCACGCTAATTGCGCCTGATTTAGCTGATATTGGCGACGTTGACAGTGTGATGATCACGATTAAAACTCAATCTGGTAAACTTTGTCACATCAATGGCTCTAGGCGCTGCGTATATGGCTATGATCAACGAATTGAAGCATTTGGTAGTGAGGGATTATTACAATCAAATAATCCTCGCCCAAACTCTGTCAGCAAATCAACTGCCAGTAACACTGATAGTCTTAGCATACTTAACCCATTCTTTATCGAGCGATATGAATACGCTTATCGCTCTCAACTTAATAGCTTTATCACATCACTCATTAATAAAACGGCAACCAGTCCATCCTTTACTGATGGAATGAAGGCACAAATAATGGCCGATGCCGCTCAGGAGTCACTTTCTAGTGGGAAACCCGTACTATTGAGTTAATAGATACTTAGGTTTACTTTTTATACATCATTTCAATCCTCTTACAGCGATATATAATCCTAAGAGTGAATCAAGTGTGTAGAGTAAAGTTTAGTCAAGGACGACTATTCTCTTGTTAAGGCTTATTCAATAATGTTGGTAACTGATCCCTGGTTTTATCTAACTGCTGTTCCAGCAATATTAATATTTGGCATTGGTAAAGGAGGGTTCGGCGGTGCATTAGGTGTTATTGCAGTGCCAATGATGGCGTTAGCTATTTCATCTATGCAAGCAGCAACTATTTTACTGCCTATTTTGTGCGTTATGGATATTTTTGCAATCAAGTTACATTATCGAATGTGCTGATTATACCCTACTCAAGTTAATGTTACCTTGGGCGCTTGTGGGTGTTTTTATTACAGGAATAAGCTTGAGTATGATTTCCAGCATCGGTTTAAACTTATTGATTGGCAGTTCATCTATATTATTCTGCCTTCAATACCTATTGAAAATCCGTAATAAAACAATTGTAGAATGTACTTGGTTTTGGAGTCTTTTTGGTGGCTTTTCTAGTACGACCATCCATGCAGGCAGTGGATCCATTAGCATTTATCTATTACCTAAAAGCCTTGATAAAATAACTTTAATCGCCACTATGGCACTGTTGTTTGGCTTTATTAATTTTTTCAAATTAATTCCTTAAATAGCACTTGGTAACTTTGATCAAACTAACTTATTGACTGCTCTATTTTAAATGCCACTGGCACCTATTGGGGTTAAGCTTGGCGTATTATTATTGCATAATGTAAATCAAAATATGATTTATAGATTATGTTACCTGTTCTTATTCGGCTTGAAACTCGTTAACAATGGTATTGCTGAATGATCAATATGAGATTAGGATACACACTTAAATGCAGTTACCTAAACAACATCGACATGCAGAGCTACTATTAGTCATAGTAACCATAATAGCGGCATCAGGCTGGATTTTTTCCAAAGAAGCAATTCAACACTTACCCGCTTTTGGCTTTATTGGTATAAGATTTTTATTAGCCGCTTTATGCTTATTGCCCTTTTGTTATCGTGACTTATGCCTAATTCGACCGATTGTACTTCTCAAAGCCTTTTCTGTAGGAAGTGTATTAGGCTGTGCTTTATTGTTATGGATTTATGCTGTATCTATTAGCGAAACCTTAGGTGAAGGGGCATTTATTATGACCTTGTCACAACTTTTTGTTCCTCTGTTCGCCTGGCTGCTCTTTACTGATAAACCTACAACGGCGTTTTGGTACTCCCTGCCTTTTGCTATCATTGGCTTGGTATTATTATCAGCCTTGGGTGAATGGAACCAATCAAGTACTCAACTATGGTTTTTGTTAGCGGCAATAATGCTAGCCATACATTTTAACTTGAATAGCCGATATGCCCAGCGTGTTCCAGTGTTGTTGTTAACTTGTATTCAGCTTTGCTCTATCGGAATTATTGGGTTAGTAATATCGGCTTATTTTGAAGTATGGCCTGACGTGATCCCCAGCTCTACTTGGAGATGGGTTGGCCTAAGCATAATAGTTGCCACGAGTTTACGCTATGCCATCCAAACCAAAGGCCAAAAAGGTGCTAGTGCTGCTAATGCCGCTGTAATCATGATACTTGAGCCTATATGGGTCTTTATAATCAGTATTATATGGTTCGCAGAAACTATGTCTTTATACAAAATTATTGGCTGTTCGTTGATCTTACTCTCGATACTGATCAATCGTGGAATGGGTCAATTTGTCCCCTTATATTTGCAAAAATATAAGTCGCGATTTATGACTAAGATACGGTAAAAATCCGTTGTGTAAAATTGCCTGTATGAGTCGCAGCAAGT
>TARA_R110000851_G_scaffold96172_1_pt1 | contig 16317 bp, 12 predicted proteins | sample TARA_R110000851 | Tara Oceans TARA_R110000851 (sample SAMEA4397627) | marine metagenome | biome: Polar Biome; feature: [DCM] deep chlorophyll maximum layer (ENVO:01000326); material: water (ENVO:00002006), including particulate matter (ENVO:01000060) such as... | depth 17 m | reverse complement strand
TGTTGATGATATACAGTCTTGAGGAGAAACACAAGGAGCTATTGAGCAACAAAGGGATAGTCAAGTATCACAAGGGTTAACTCCTACAGAAGATGGAAACTTATATGAGGTATATTTACATTTTACACATATAGCTCAAGAAATTACACAAGATTGAGAAAAAACGACTATAAATAGAAAAGTTTGGATATTAACAACAAGTGCAGGAAGTAAAGTATTGAATGCATGATTTGTTAAGGCTTGAAATAAGTTTGAAGAAAAACATCCAGAACATATTAAGTTCCCTCTTAAATTCAAATACTGGAAACCTCTTAGAGATAACTTCTTTGGAGATAGACCAGCTAATTATACAAGAGATGTACAAATACAAAAAGCTATAATAGCTAACCTTAGACTCGATAAAATGAGAGCTGAGTTATATCCTATGTATCTTTATAATAAAGACTATGTATCAGGTAAAGACTTAAGTTTCTGATTTAATAAAGGAGTTCCAGTTAGTACAGGTATTAACTGACCTCAGGTTAACTTACAAAACTTAGTAAGTCCTATTGCAAAAGACTTAAGAATAGATACAAGTATTACAGTAGACCAATTAATGGATAGACAAGTAGAAAAATCTACATCTATTTGAGATATAGCTCAAGGAACAACTCCCGATAAAAGAGAAACACTTTGAACTAATCAATTAGTTGTAAGTAATACTGATATTAATCTAAGTCTTAATGAAGAATTAGACTTAATAGGAGAAGAACAAGGTGTGCAAATTTGGTTTACTTGATATTATCAAAACTTTACAGATGCAGATAGTAAATTGATTTATGCTTGAATGGGTACAAGTCAAATACCAATTAATCTAAAAAGAAAAGATTTTATATATGAAGGTAATCTTGCAATTAGTATTGAAAGTAATGCTCAAAGTGAAACAAGAAAAAGAAAAGAAGCACAAGCATATCAAATAACTGCTCCATTAATCCTAGGAGATGAAAGTATTAATGAATGATCTAAAAGACATACATTAAGAAGAATAGGAGAAGCTAACTGAATGGATTTAGAGGATATAGATATAGAAATCCCTAAAACAAGTCAACAAAGAATGCAGGCATTAGAAAATGAGTTATTGAATGATTGAGAATATGTAGAAATTAATCCTGATGATGATGATGAACAACATCTAATAGAAATGGGTAGTCTTATATTAACTCCTGAAGCTGAAGCACATCAATTAGCTCATATTAGAGCAAGTATTAAGAAAGGACAACAAGTTAATCAATCTCAAGATAAATGAATGTTAAATAGTATGAATAATGTTGCTTCTGCACAAACATCATCACAAATGGCAAATGAAGTTTAATTATTAATTATTACACATGGACGTGAAAGATATTATAGTAGATGAATTATCTCAAAAAGAAAAAGATTTATTAGAACTTGATATTAAGAATAAAAAGTATAAACTATTAACTAAGTACTTAGATAGTAAAGAATGTAAAACTCTAATTCTAAAATATATAAGTATATGAGATGACTTATTAAAAGAAATTGAAATAGAAATAGATAAGAGAAGAAAATGAGGAGTTTCAAAGGCTTCTCAATCTGAATTAAACAAATCTTTACATTTCCATGACTTCCAAGTACAATTAGCAGGGGATTTATGAGATAGTGAAGCTGAATCAATACTTAGAGAAGATTTATTAAGTAATGCAGAAGCTACCTATACTCATGTTGTAAATAAGATAGAAGAGTTATATGATGTTCCAAGTTTCTCTGATTTAGACATTCTAAAGTATAAGAGAATAGAATACGCTCTAATTCAAGATAGACTTGAAACTATGACTTCATTCTACTTAGATAAACAAAATCTCATTCCTAATGATAACCCATATGAAGATGCAGAATTTCAAGCATTAACAGACGTGAGTTAAATGTTCAATATAGATAGCTTAATTACTTGAGCTATTCTATTGACTATTTAGTCAAGCTATTTTTAGCAATTAATAACATACACATGGATCAAGATAACCTTGATGAGTTAACTGATGACTCTATCTTAACGGATGAAACAACAGAAGAGGGTACGGAAGGAGAAGAAACAACTCCTAATAAGAAGAATAAGTCAAACTTTAATAGTCTTTATAAGAAAACAAAAGAACTGGAATCAGCTCTAACGTGAAAAGATAAAGAACTTGCTAATGCATTAGCAGAACTTAAAGAATGGCAGGATTTAAACCCTGAAGCAGAAGTGGAAATCAAGACTAATAAAATGTCAGAAGCTCTTGAGCTTAAAGTATTTTGATTAGAAAACCCTGATGCTAAACCACACCTAACAGCTATTAAAGAAACTATGCAAGAGTATGGTTGTTCTGAAGCTAAGGCATGGAAACTTGTTAAAGTAGATTTACCAGTAGAAAGCAAAACAACTACAGATTTTAATATCTGAAAAGGTAGTGTTTCTACTAAAGATTTATCTAAAGTGTCTGCTGAAGATGCATTAAACTTATCTGTTGAGAAACAAAGAGAGTGGAGAAAAATTAATCTTGGGTAAACTATAAGTGTTAAATAAATTTAACAATAATTATATAAATATGTGATATGTAACTAATGATAATGCTGCTGTAATTAAAAAGCATTATGCTGCTGAAGTAGAAGACCAATTAAACCTTACATTAACTGCAATGGATTTTGCAGAAATGATAGATATTCCTAACGGAACAACTAAACAAATCCCTAGAATTGATATGAGAAGTACTGGAGATTATACTAAGTATACTGACCAAGTTATTGCTCCTATTGATACTCAATCAGAAGATATCGTAATTAACACGACTCCAATGGTTAACTTCGCAATGGATCCTATTGATGAAGATGATAACTATATTGCTTTATCTCCTCAAGTAAGAGAAGATGCTACATATGCTATCAAAGCTAGATTAGACGGTGCTTTCTTTAATGAAGTACTTAACGCTAAATGGAAAATGGATGCTAACGGTTTCGGTGTAAACTCTGGAACATTATCTCCAATTACTTTAGTTTCAGGTGCATCTCAAAATTACTCTTCTACTTTTGGTAATGCAAAAGCTGGTTTAGTATCTACAGGTGTAAATGCTTCTAACTTAAAATTAGCTGTTGATCCATTCGTACCAGTTGGACTACAAGCTGTTGGTATGGAAACAGGGAACAATGTTTGAGATGCTGCTTTCACAAGAGGTTTCAAAGGTTCATTCGGTGGGTTACCAGTATACGAATCTTCTACATTGACTTATTCAACTGTATTAGACTTAGCTACTAATCCTACTGCTGGAGATTTCATCTATATTAAAGGTGTTAAATTCGAGTTCGTTGCTACTCCTGCTACTGCTGGACAAGTAGATATCGCTGGTTCTGCTGCATTAACTATTGATAACTTAGTTGAAGCAATTAACGGAACAGGTACTCCATCTGTTACTTCTTATATTGAAGTATCTGGAGACGATAGAGCTAGACTAGAAGGTACTTCTGCTGTTGATGGTACAACTATTGTAACAATCACTTCATTAAGAGGTGCATTATTCGCTAGTTCATCAATGACTGCTGCTGCTAACGATTTCCAAGCACAAGCTAAAAATGCTGTATGTATGGAAAAAGGTGCAATTAAATTAGCTATGAGAGGTGTAAGAATCACTGATAGAAAAGAATCTAAAAATATTGCTATTAATACATTTATCTATGCTAGATACGGTCTTAAAACAACTGTAAGAGGTTCAGAAAAAATGTGTAGAATATCTCTATTAGATGTTGCTGCTGAAAGTTAATTGAAAAGATAAGTGATTATCCTGTAGCTCCTTAATCGGAGTTATGGATAGTTTATTATTAATAACTGATAAATAATGAATACTCCTGCTGCTATAATTGCTCAAATGAGAAGAAGAGTAAAAGTTGATACATCTCAATATTCTGATGCTAATGCTTTAATAGACTTAAATACTCTTAAAGATGAATTTTGGAGTGCTTTAATTACTAAAGTATGAGAAGATTATAGTTGGGAAAGATGGAAGGTTGATTTAACTTCTTTAATTAGTGAGTATAAAATGCCTGAAGTTGCATATAATACTGCTTGAGCTAAATTATTAAAAGGTATCTCTATTAATTATAATGGAAATACTTATACTGATACAGGATTATTAGAATATAATAAAGCAAGAGAAGTAAATCCAAATACATTAGAACATGAATGGAACTACTATATAGAAAATCAAAGTGAAAGTGACCCAATGTATTTTGTTGCTGATAATAGTTATTTCATAGCTCCTGCATTTAGAACTGCTTGATTAGTTGATAGAATTAAATTAACTTGAGTAAGAAAAATAGCTGATTGGACATTAGCAACAAGTGAATCTGCTATGAAAATCCCAGTAGACCAACAACAAGCTCTAGTATTCGGATTAATGATGGATGGATACTTTAATAAATGAGTTGATGACAACACTATAAACAATGCAGAAGCTAGATGGGAAAAGAAAAAGTTAGAAGCTATTAACTCATTATCTGTAGTAGTAGAGAATCCAGTAAACTTTGAGTATCCTGAAGATATATATGACAATAAGATTATTATTAACAGAGCATAAGATGGATAGAATATGGCAAATTGACTCATTCAATGGATGAGAAAGTGATGATATAATAAAATGACCTGCTAATTCTTTTTATCAATGAGAAAATATAGAAGTTAGAAAAAATCTCTCAGCCTTACAGTTAGCACCATTGTTAACTGATACTGGTTGGGTTTTTGATGATAATATTTCTTATATGTGTAACTTAGAAACTCTATGAGTGGAAAATTGAGGGATACTTGTATGTTTAGAAAATTGAAAAATTTATTTGGACTGAGTATTAAAAACAACCTTTAGTACTGGAACATCTGCACATGATGAGATTAAATGAATAGGAGTTAATGAAAACTTATTATGAACTCAATATGTATACTATATTACAAAAACATCTTTCGGTAATGGTAAAATACATAGAAGTACAACAGACCTAGCTACTTTTAATGTATCATATAGAGAGTTTACCGTAGCAAGTGGTAATAGTGGCTTTGTGGGAGTTATAAATGATACAGGGTTAATGTATCTAGCTATAAATAATAAAATTCTCCTAATGGAGCAGGATGAGATAGTACAAGATTTTCTATTATTACCTAAACAAGAAGTAATAGCTGGGTTTACACAATTTCAATGAAAATTTAAGATATATTCAAACTTAATAAATACATGAGTCCAATATACATGGGATTGAATATCTGAAGCTATAAGTTATAGACAAGAATGGATAAATCAACCTATATTATGAGTAGTTAATGATTGATCTAGTGATTATGCTACATTATGATTTAATGAGAATTATAGTTGATTATTTCAAATTCAAGGAACACAGAAATCAAAGATAAGGACAAATTTAAAAGCATCTAATAATTCAAGAATACTAAATAAATATCTAAGTATTAGAGAAGGTGTAATCTATATTAGTTGAGGTAGAACATGACAAAGTAATAATTACGGAGTTTATACCTATTGAAACTATTACCCTTGAACTGCTAGAAGTTTAATACAATCATATAGTTGAGTTGAAAAGTTTCAACAACATTGCCATAAAGATACATTAAGTTATTTTGCAACAGTAGATGATAAAGTATATACAATAAGTCATAATAATCCACCAAGTACATATGCTACGAGTGGGTATGTAGTAACTAATATGTATCAAGGCTTCATATGGGAAGAAAAATCATTTAATTATATGAAGTTATGATTCAAGTTAAATTGATGAGAGATAAAGATATATGCTAGAACAGATATGTGAGCAACATGGAACTTATTTAAAACTATTGATAATACAGCTTACTGAAATGTAAAATCAATTAGAATAGATAAGAATGAGGTTATGGAAAGTGGTACTGAGTTATGAACTCTTAATGAAGTACAATTAAAATTTGAACTATTCTCATCTGCTTGAGGAACTAATACTCCTGAAGTATATCAACCTACTACTTGGCTTACATCTACTAATACTAAATAATATGGCTGAAGATATAAACAAAGATGATAAATTAACTAATATAAAAACGGTAGTAGACGAAAGCTCTACTCCGTATTTTACTGATGTATATAGTCCATGAGAAACTAAAGAACAATTAAAAGTATGAGAGGAAGTAGAGAGTCCTTCTGTCTTTACAGGAACTATTGACACATCTCTAGTTGCAACTACTACTGATAATATATATAACTTATCTGTTCCTAATCCTGATTGAAAAATATTCTCTATCTGAATAACATGAGCTGGGGAATATAAGCAAAATACATTTAAAATATGATTCTTTTGAAACTCAGTTTTAGCTTATTCAACATTAGAAACAAAATTAATAGACTGGTTATGAGAAGATTATATAGTCGCATATATAAGTGGGACTAATTATTCTATACAAAGATTAGATAAACAAGAACTTACTAAATCAGAACCTGAATTAGTAAGAGATATTACCCTAAGTGATTGGAATGTTAATACTAAAATAACAATTACAATAGACGGAACATCAACAACTATAGACTGAGCTACTTATCTATTAGTAAATGATGCACTTGATTATGTAACTTCACAATTACCATGAAGTACATACTATTATTTCTGAGCAGTATGATGAGTAGTAAATATAGCAAGAATAGATTGAGCTGTTCCATCTATAACATCAACACAATTTAATAGATATACTTATAATGTACTTAGTAGAGATACTAACCAATTTAGTCTTTGAGCTGATTATACAAATTTTCAAACTACAATAAATTGAGTATTATTTAGTTATAGTAGAGCTTCTGACCCTTATAATTATACTTACCTAAACTTACCAGCTTCTAATCCTTATACTTATCAAATATATGATAGAGCAGGGTCGTTATTATCTGATTTAGTATATGGCTGACTATGAGCTTGATATACATTTTGAACAATATCATCAACAACTACAACCTGATTAGATAGTAATGGATGGGAATATGATTTTAATAAAGATGATTATACTCAAGTAACAGGTGGGATATTTACAGTTACTAATAATTGATGAACTGGAACTTCTGTGTGATTTGGTTTAACTGAGACTAATCATTTAGCAAGTATAACAGTAGATGTACATACTGAGATAACTATAACACTATCATTAACGTCTAATAATTTCTTTATTCCAGTAAAAATTAGATGCTCTAGGATTATAATGACAGCTACATCTAGTGTATGAAGTAGCGAAGGTATATATGAACTAAGATCACAAAGTTGTACTGCTAAATATTGAGCTACTACAGAGTTTGTATCAGATAAGATATTTAAAACAGACGGTAGTAATTATTGAAATATAGTTTCAACAAAAAGATGAGGATTTATAATATCTTTAACAACTACAGTAAGTAATAAATTAAACTTCACTTGCACTTAGACTACCTAAAAAATAGTCTTTTTGCTTTTTTATAAAAACTCGTATAATAATATTAATACTAATAACTTTAACACATGGTTGCAAAAACTAAGTTCACAGATGAGGATGTTAACAAAATTCAAGCTCTATCAGATAGAGTATGAAAAGAAAAACTAGCAGAAACTATTAAATGAAGTGCATTAGAGGAAAAGTTTAAATCTTTTTCAGCTGCTACACAAGAAGCTAATAATCAACAAGCTCCTGATTTAACTGTGCAACAAAATCAAGTTAAACAAGATACTGAAATCAATAAGCCTAATGTTGCTCAAGAAATAGAGATTAAGCCTAATAATCAAATCCAAACACAAAATAAGGTAGAAGAAATAAAACAACCTACTCAAGAAGTAATAAAAGATACTAAACCGTTAGAATTACCTTGAAGTATTGAGGAATGGAAAAAGCAAGGTTCTAATATTGCTGATTTAGAGTGAATTATTGAAAATAAATATGGAACAGTCGCTACAAATGAAAATGGTCAAATAAAGGCTTCCATAGACGGTGTTGAATACACTTGGGTTATAGATAATGCCTGAAACCCGATTAAGACTAAGACAGGCGGAGAAAATGCACTAGATTTGTATTCAAGGTTAAAAGCATGAGAAAACTTCCCTGATACTTGAATAAAAACAACAAAAGAGTATTCAAAGGCTAAAGCTGGTTTAGATGTATATTCAAAATACAACTGAATGACAGAAGACCAATTATATAACTCTTATATAAATTGAGAAATTTGACCACAATTAGAAAAAGAATTAATAGATAATCCTAATCTTGCTATCGCAAAAGAAAAATATAATCAAAAACTAATTACTGATGATATAAATAACGATAGTATTAATATGCTTAATTCTTATAAAAAAGGTAATTGAGATACAATAAAAAAAGAAGAAGAAGTTAGTTTTTTAGAAAAGTTATCTAATCAGATTACTCAATCATTCACTAATCAAGAAAAAGACATAGTATCATTTAAAGGTTTTATGGCTGAAAATTATCCTGACTTAGTATCTGATACAAAAAATCTAAATAGTAAAAACTTAGAATTAAAAGGCTTAGTTGATGTAAGGGATTCAAGAGTAGAAGATATAATTAGACAAAATCCTTGAATTAGTCTCAATAGAGCTACTATGTTAGCTGCTAGACAAAATAAGGATATAAATGCACAAATTAAATCAATGAGTTATGAGATAGATAATCTTCAATCAAATATAAACTATCAAACGCAAATTGCTGATAAAGAGTTTGATTATGAACTACAAAACAAATCACAAAGAGATCAAATTGCAGAAGAAAAAAGAAATCAAGCATTTAACATCTTAAAAACAGAAGAACAAAGACAGTATGAAGCTGCTAATCAAGGTGTTGACACAGAAGTAATAACTGATGCTGCAACTGGACAAAAAGCACTTATTAATTCAGCTACATGAGAAGTTATTAAATCTTTTGATACTTGATTAAAAGGATGAGATACTACACCTGAAACTAAAAATATTTGAACTTCTGATAATCCAAACTGGGTAAGTTACAACTCTGATACAAAACAATTTGAGCCTATATCAGTTAAATGAGCTTCTACAGATAGTAATGGGAATGTAGATTATTCATCTCTAGATTGGAGTGGAAATACTGACTTAATAAGTAAGTATGAATGAGAAGCAAGTTTTAAAAATAATAATCCTACTTGAATGACATTCTGAGTATCTAATAATTTAAAATCATTATTTAAAGATGCTTGAATTAATTTTACAAGAGGTACTGATAGACCTACTGCAGAAGGATGAAATTATATTAAGTTTGATAATGTACAAGACTGATTAGATGCATATTCAATAGCATTAACTCAAGCAGGAAGTCAAGATATATATTCAAGACTAAAAACATGGGTAGGCACTTCTGAATGAGATAGTTATGCAACTTGATTAATGGAACAAGCAGGAATTACTAAATGAACAAAATTCTCTGAACTTAATGATGAGCAACTAGGTTCGTTAATGTCAGCACAATTAAAAAAAGAAAGTCCTAATTTCTATAATGAATTATCTAACTTACCTGAAGAAAAGGAAGCAATTGTTGATAATGTAGCAAACTTTAATTATGCTAATACATTAACTGCATCTGATAGAACTAAATTCTTAAAACAAAGAGGAATAGAAGAAGATTATATCGCATATAAAGCAAATAATGCAACTTCATCAGCTGACTTCTCAGACATAGAAGATATTACAGATGTATCATTCCCTGAAAAGATTACAGATTTTAAAAGTAAATCGTTTGGTTTCTGAAATAGAATGGACACTTCAACAGACATTATTAGTAATATGGAAGACAAATATGCTGATTCGTGGTCATTAACAGAATACTTATCTCCTAGAGGAGAAGGGATACTATCTGCTCCAAACTTCTTAAAAACTGCTGATAGAAAACAATTTGAACAAGCACAAAGAAACTTTGTTAATGCTGTATTGAGACAAGAATCTGGTGCTGCTATTGCTGATAGTGAATTTGCTAGTGCTGCTAAACAATATTTCCCTGCTCCTTGAGATGATATTGGTACAATGGATCAAAAAAGAGCCAATAGAGAACAAGTAATACAAAATATGTATAGAAGTTCTTGAGTAGATAACAAAGGGAGGAATATAGTAGATATATACAAAAGTTTAAAAGGTAATGTTCAGGAATGAGGGGATAATCAATCAGATACTTCTACATGAAGTGTAAAAGATTTAATTTGAACATACTTTAATAACGAAGAAGAAGAATCTACCTGAGCTTGACAAACAGACCCAAATACTTTTATAACATACTAAAAATGGCTGAAAATATATTTAATCAAAAAAATCTATCTTTATTACCTAACTCAATTACTAATACAGTTGGGTTAGTTAATAAATTGTGAACATCTTTACAGAAAGATGCATCTCGTCCTACTCAAAACGAGTGAAGATGAGCAACTAATCTTTTTATTAATGAAAGAGAAGCATTGAGTAATATGTCTAATGCATGAATTAGTGAAGAAGACTGATTAAAAGCTATAACAGATAAAAGGAAAAAACTAATTTGAAGATTATCTCAAAAAGAATGAGAGATTTTAGTAAAAATGGCAAAAGATGATGTAGATATTACTCAAGCTATAGAAGCAATAAAACAAAATAGAAAAAATAATCTACCTTTATGGAAAAAGGCTGCAAAAATACCTTTTGATTTATCTGTTTGAGCTTCAAGTCTAGCAACAGAACAAGTTTGAAATGTTTTAGATTTTACAACAGGATGACAAGTCCCATATTTCAAAGATCAAGTAGAATGAGTAAAAGAAGTTACAGATAGAAGTTTTAAATGAGAAACTTGATTCCAATCTTGAAGAAATATATTTTGAACATGAGAAATACTAGCTACTTGACCTACTAAGATTGCAAATACATTAAGAGGTAGAGCTGCGCAATGAGCTGCTGTTTGAGGTGTTGTATGAGCTGCAGACCCTATATTAGAAAAAGGTGCTGATGTAACTCCATGAGAAATAGTAAAAGGTTGAGTTATTTGAGCTACTACATGAGCTATAGCAACTCCTATATTAGAAAAGGCAGTGTTACCTATAATAAGCAAAACAATTCAAAAGACTGCAAAATTTGGTACTGCATGAATTAAATGAGGAGTAGAAGGATTAACTAAATCAATTAAAAGAGATATAACTAGACCATTTAAAACAGCACAGTCAAAAGGTATAGCTCCTAATAAAGCTGCTGAAATATCTACTAAAGCGAATAGATTTACTGCATGACAAGAAGCTAAGTTTTTAAAAGAAACTTGAGAAACTTCATGAGAATTTGCTACTAGAAGATGATTAAATAAGGTATGAGATGAAGCAGTTGATGAATCAACTAAATTCTTTAAACAATCAATAAAAGAAGCTGATGATGGGTTTGCTTTAATTAATTGAGTACATAAAGAGAAATGAGCTGATTTTATGGGGTCTATGCTAGATGATTTAGATTCAAGATTAACTAATACTAAGTCAAAAAGTGCTAGAAAGATAAGTCTACTAAATAAAAAATATAAAGAGTGAGGTTTGACAATGTCAGAAATAAACGAAGTAAAAAGAGTTTACTCAAGAAACTTTAAGTATAATTTCTTAGAATCAGGTTGAGAAGCAGCACAAAAAAGTAAAAACTTACAAGACTGAGTAAGAGAATGGCAATTTGCTGTAGCTAGTAAAAACTGATTTAAAAATATAGATAAGATTAATAAGAATACAAAGGCTTGGAAACAATACTCTGATAATCTTCAACAATCAATGGGTAGATCATCTACTAATAACGAAATGAGTTTAACTGATTGGATTATCTTATCTGGTTGAGAACCTACTAACTTGGCATGATTTGTTTGAAAAAGAACATTCTGAAGTCCTACAGTTAAGTCAGCTATTATTAAAAAATTAGGAAAACAAACGAAACCTGCTATAATAAAAGCAGATAGATTAACTATAGCAAAGACTAGAGCTAAGAAAGAACTAACTAAAAAACAATTAGCCTTACCTGTTGGAACGACTAAAGACCCAGTTAGAACTAATATTACATCTAGTAAAAAACCAATTAGGTTAAAAGCTAAAGCTAATCCTAATATTAAAACTACTAAGTCTACTCCTAGTAAACCAATAGTAGCAACTAAACAATTAACCAAAAATAAAGATGATATTAATAATAGTATTCTTCCTAGTGGGAGGACTAGTAGCACTGTACAGCCTGTAAAATCTAAAGTAGTTAAAAAACCTACTAAATCAATAGATAATAAACAAGGTTACATAAACCCTGCTGCAATGATTTCAGATATATCAAAATCACTTAAAACACTGACTCCTAAAAACATAACAATAGTATCTAGTAGTATTGCAAGAAAACTATGAGTGAAAACACAACAAGTTTTAGATGTAATCAGACCATATATTAAAAAATACGGAGCTGACTTAAAAGATAAACTTTGACAACTCGCAGATGATATAGCAGACAAAGTATGAGCTAGAAGTAAGTTTATAGATGATAGTGGTAAAGATTTTAGTAATATAGTTGATGATATAGAGCCAGCTCTAATAAAAAGAGTTAAGAAAAAATTAGAAGAGCAAGGTAGAGGTTTTCTTTGAAAAGATTTTGATTTAACACCAGATGAATATTTTAAGAAAGTAGGACTTAAAAAAGAGGACTGAGTATATAATATTCTATGATTAAAAAAATCTAAACTTAGAAAATGACAAAATCCTATTAGCGAAAACTGAAGTGAAACTTGATTAGTTGCTAGAGAGAGGTTTGATATTCCTAATTTAGAAAAACTTTGAACTTGAAGTGATAGAGTTGTATATGATTTATGAGATGGTAAGGTGTTAAAAGTAAGTAAAACTGCTAGATGACTTGAGCAAACTTCACAAGGATCAGATTACTTATTGCAAGATGCATGAATTTTACCAGAAGTATTTGAATCATGAAGAAATTATACTGTTACTGAAAAAATCAAGCAGTTCAAAAACATGACTAAAGAGGAAAAGATAATAGTAAATGATTTCATAAAAGATATGTGAGATTTACAGCCTTGATATAGAGAATATCCTGATATGTGAAAAATATCTGAAAGACTAGAGAAATATGGTTGGGAAGATTTGGCTAATTATGATATGCAAACTTTTGGGTGGAATGATATAAGAAAAGCTAATATTTGAATTAAAAATAATAGACCTATTTTAATTGATGAATGAACTATTAATCTCACACAAACAATAGATAACTATAGAGGTGTGAAAAATTTAGATGATGTTGAGTTTAGAGAAATTTATCAAGATAGTAAATCAATGAAAAAACTATTATGAGATACTGATAAAAATACTATGTATAGCATCTGATGAATGTTAATTTGAGGAGATATATTACTTGAATGATTTACTAAATTATTCTGAACAGAAAACAGTAGTGTATAATAACTTGTAAAACCATAAAACCTTATTATACTATTAATAAGGTTTTAAACATAACCAAACAATTATGAGAACACCAATTACAACTTGATATTCTGAAAGAACTGAAGTAACAAGTGCTTATAACGAAAGAGACTGAGTTAAATTTATAGCAACTGAAGCGTTTGATTTTCTAATGACTGAAGATGATAACTATTTAGTAACTGAAGATAGTTTATTATCAAGCTATGGAACTAGAATACCTGTAACTACTAATTATTAAAAAATGGCTGATTTAAAGGTTAAAATATCACAATTAACTGCGTGAACTCCACTAGATACTGATTTTCTACCTTATGTAGATTGAGTATCAATGGAAACAAAGAAAGCTCTTAAAAGTGAATTACAAGGTGCTGACGGTACTGATTGAAAAACACTATTAAACTGAGCAATAGATCCAACTACTGAGTGAGTAGATGGGGATTTTTACATAAACACAGTATCAAACGAGATATTCTGACCTAAATCTGGAACATGGGGAACTGGAACTTCTATAATCTGATTACAAGGTATTCAATGAGTTCAAGGTATCCAATGAGTAACATGAGATACTTGAAGTACAGGTTCAACGTGAAGTACTGGATTAACTTGAAACGGAATATCAAGTATTGTTTTATTCTCTACAGTTTGATTAGTTAAAAATTATAGAATCACTTTCACAGATGCAACTACTTTTGATTACTTCACTACTGACGGATCTAATTGAACTTGAACTGGGGATTTACTTGCTGCTAATAATCTAAGTGATGTTGCAAATGTAACAACAGCTAAAACAAATCTATCATTACAAAATGTAGATAATACTTCTGATGCTAATAAACCAGTAAGTACCGCACAACAAACAGCGATTAATTTGAAGGCAAATCTAGCAGGATGAAATACATTTTCTTGAACTCAAGCTATTAATTGAACAGTAAATGGTAATTGAACGATAGCTGCTAAAAGATTTTATGCTAATACTTGAAGTAGTCTTGCTATAAGTTTTGGTGCTGATGTAAATTCAAATAGTACAACTAACGCAGTAAGAAAATTTGGGAGAGTGGGGTGTCCTCATTATTTAACTGCAGAACAAGACATATTATTATTTGTTGCTGATTCAAATTGAACAGATAATATACTTAATTTTGGTGGTTGAAGTACAGGTTATAACTCAGCTACTGAATTAAATTTTAGAACAGCAGCTAATGATATTACTACAAGTGGTACTGTTAGAATGAGAATTACTAATACAGGGGATATAGGGATAGGAACAACATCTCCTAATACAAAACTCCACTTAGATTGAGCGTTTACACAAAATTCTTTATCCTCAGACCCTGCAGACCCTAATTCTTGAAATTCAGTACAATGGGTTTCAGACTGAACAGGTTCGTGAGATGCTTGAGATGTAATGATGAAAATCAACGTTTGAAGTACAACAAAAATAGTTACACTAGTAGATTTTAGCCAATTAACATAATTATTATGGTAAATATTAATATAGATATAGAAATTCCAGAAGGGTTGTATGGTGCTTGAGCAATTGAATTATTTGCTAAGTCTGTTGGATGGACTGAACAAACAGCAAGCACAGATTTAGAAACAGCAGATGAATTAATAGATAATCCAATATCAGCTTTTGATTATTGAAAGGCTCATATTACTAATTATCTATTTATAAAAACAAGAGAACAATTTCAAAAAGAAAAAAAAATAGAAGGAGAAACAGAGTTTAATTCATTAATCGTATAAAAAATGAGTACAAATATAACTGATGATTGAGTATTTACTCTTACTAATAAAACAGTAAATTGAGTTACACTTACGGCAGCTTGAAGTGCTACAAAGTCATTAAAAGAAAATTGATTGTATGTAGAAGATGCTTGAGGTGGTTGAGATACTCTTCCTTTAACAAATATAGCTACGTGAAGAACAGGTAACTGAGAATTTTATGCCTTTGTTGAAAAAACAGATTATTGTTATGCGAGAACTGCGAATTGAACTGTAGAAAGATATAAAAAACAAGCAGGACAATTAATATTAGCAAATGATAATGTATCAACTACAAATTGGGATAATACTGTTTGATATTATGGAATGGCTTCATTAAGCCTTGCTGATGATTATTGGTATTTTACGGATTCTACAAATAATGTAATTAAAAGATTTACAATTTCAACAAAGACTACAACGAGTATGACAATGTCTGGAACTACGGGGTTTCTAACATACGGTAGTATAACTACGGATGGAACTGATTTATATGTATTGCAAAATAATAGTACAAATATGTATAAATATAGTGTTTCTTGAACTACAGCAACTTATATAAGCACAACAACTCTACCATTTATAATTAACAGCACTAGCTCATCGGGTTATTCTCCATTAGTGAATGGGGTAAATCTATTTTATATGTCAGATAGTAGAATAGTTAAATGTAATATAGATGGTACTGCTGATTATAATATAATAGTTTGACTATTAAATTCTAATTGGTACGCATATGGACTTAGATGAGTATTCTTTGAATGGAATTGATATATTATGTATTGATACGCAAGATATGATACTGAGGATTATGTAGGGGTTTGATTACAAATAATAGAAAATAATAATTAATACAATAAGCATGAAAATAGTAGTAATTAAAGACAGTAAAGTAATAGCTGTTTGGAATAAAGCAGAAGATGCTGATTATTTAGTAGATTATCCTAATTTTGATGAAAAAGTAGAAGTTGAGGATGATATTATAGTTTACAGAGGAATGACTCAAGTCGCTCCTCTTCGATTTGAAAGACTTCCTGATGAAGAGTTTTTAATAGAAGTAGATAAGATAAACAAAAAGAAA
>TARA_R110000851_G_scaffold38205_3_pt1 | contig 16356 bp, 22 predicted proteins | sample TARA_R110000851 | Tara Oceans TARA_R110000851 (sample SAMEA4397627) | marine metagenome | biome: Polar Biome; feature: [DCM] deep chlorophyll maximum layer (ENVO:01000326); material: water (ENVO:00002006), including particulate matter (ENVO:01000060) such as... | depth 17 m | reverse complement strand
CAAGCCTACACGTGGAGCGAAGTCATTAGGACCAATAGTACGTTGTACCATAACAGGGATGTACGGGCAATAGATAAGACCAGTGTCGTAAAACTCTGGGCCCTTATAACCAAGTAACGCATATTCAGGACGCGCTGCGTCATTAACATTGTTACCTTCTGTACGTGTGTCACGGTAGACGTTAAAGCGACCACCAAGATTACCAATCTTTGCTACACCGACAGGCTGTGTGTTAACATTGCCTTGAACAGGTACCCACTGGAATTCAGGGAGCATTTCAAGGATAGCGCAAACGCGAGGAGTTGCAACAACAAAGTTGGCTGCTCCACGACGATTACGAACAGCGATGCGGTTTGCTTCGATAATAAGTCTTTGATAGAAATCACGATTACGTTCTACTAACCAACGGCCATCAGCTGACTGAGGAGCCCATACAGTATAACCTGCGCCTTGCCCTGCATTGAGGGAGACTTGGATCATTCTGACCAACATTTCACGGTCGATTTCGGCCTGAATTTCATACGACATAGCGTTTGTCAATTCAGTATCGATGTCGATACCATTCATGTTCTTAAGGTCCTGCTCAAGTTCTACTGACCAACGTGCGCCTAAGCGACGTGTACCAGCTTCAACTGCTGTTTTCTCGAACGATACTTCGAAGGAAGGAATATTACCTGTAACTTCGAAATTCGCAAGGAGAGCAGCAACACCGTTATCATCTGCGGAGATAATCTTATTAACTCCATACTCTGATGAACCGGTACCTGAAAGGTAGCCTGCTGATGTACCAGTATAGGCAGTGTTCAAGTAGTTATAACCAGCTTCTTGACCGCCTGCGGCAGCAAGAACACCTGGTTGACCTACAGGAGCATTACCAGCTGCTGCTTTACCATCGATACCTTCACCAAGGGTTTCCCCTGTGTAACGGTAGCGAAGAGCAAATGCGAGACCAACTGGACCTGCCATTGGTTGTACACCAACGATTTCATTTGTAATTAACTCGGGAAAAGTACGTCTAATCATCGGGATCAAGATCTTTGGAAGACGATAATCGCCAGCAGCGTATGTGTCTGTTCCAGGAGTACCGGCCGCACTGCGGGCGTTAGTCTGGAATGTACCGATCGAACCAGTTGAGCCAGCTTGGTTACCCAATGCTGGTACTGTATTCGGTCCTGCTTCTTGAATGCACCATGCTTCTTGATTTTCAAGTAACATCGCTGTATTCAAACGAGTATGTGAGTCTTCAATTGCTGCAACGCTCTTAGAAGTGTAATCCAGAACTGGAGCCCACTTTTCTAAGAGAGCGGAAGCTCTCGATTCGTCAATATATGCCTGTGAAGGTTTAATTGTATTCATAATTTGTATTTTTTCCTTTATTTTTATTTGTTCGACCCCAAGGGTTTTAGCCCAGGTAACTCAGGAAAGCCTAATTAATTTTAGAAATTAGTACTTTGAAAGTTCTGTAAGATACGGGCTAGGTGTAGTAGGTGCTTCGACCTTCTCCTTTATAACACGATCAACTTTTACAGTATCTTTCAAAGCTTCTACTTTTAAGCCCTCAAGTCTGCTATCTTCTTTTTTATTAAAAAGCTTCAAAGTATAGTCAAAGTTTTCAGTAATAAACTCAGATGGTTTACCTGTAAACATTTTCTTTACATACTTCGCGCTTCTTTCATCTAGATTGGCTGTTTTTTGTTCGATAAGAAGATTAGCCTTAATTGTATTAAGTTCTTCTTCGATAACAGACTTCTCTTGAAGTGCAGACTCAAGCTTTGTAGTAGCTTCATTAATTTGATTATGCCCATCAATAACAGCATCTTTAATGCTTTCTTTTTGAAGAGCGCCGTCGACGGCTAAATGGTTACGAATTCCTTCAAGCACATTAATTGCCTTTTTGTTTTTAACTGCTTCTTGTATATCAGCAGCTGGAATCGTTTCTTGTAGATATGCGTCAAGGTAAGAGGAGATAGATTCAACTAACTCTTCTTTAAATACCTTAGCATCTTCTGTTAATACGTTTTCATACTTTGAAACAACGGCCTTAAGCTTAGCTGCTCTATCAACTTCGATAGCTTCAACAACCTTATTAAGCTTGCTTGAATGATCAGTATCGATTGCTTCTAAAAGCTGCTCTAACTTAGAGGTATAAAGTTCATCCTGCTCGAGCAAAGCCTTATCAACATGTAACTGAGTCTTCTCAGTTAAACGTTTGTCGAATGCAGATTCGATTTCACTCAAGACAGTCTCGTCGACTGTACCGTTAGTTGCTTCTTTTAGTATTTTTGAAATAGACATATTAAAATAGATTTATATTATTATTTATGATCTGCTGCTTAATTTTCTGGTCAACAGCGTGAGATAGTTTTGAATGAGCGTTCTTATACTGTTTATTAATGACATTGTTAATAAAGTCCTTAATATGTGTATTGGCCTTGCTCGTATCTCCGTTCATATTATTATTTATAAAGATTTGATAAATTGCAACATATGCTCGCGTAAAAATTGATCTTTATTTTTTAAAGGCATTGTAGCGATTGTTTTTTCGAAATTATTGTACGCTTCTTCAAACTGACCATATGCATTAACAACGTATTGCTTACTTTCTAAAATCCCGTTAACAAAAGCTTTTGGAAACGATGGATCAGCTACACAGTCAATAGCTACTAATTTAAAATCTTGGACACGGCTGATACCATCTTGACCTGATTCTGGAATTAACTGACCTAAAGCTCTAGAGCTCATACCGACTCTTACACCATCATTAATAAGCGACCTAACAATTAGACCAGTTGGAGTAGATAGAACTTTACTCTTGCCGTAAAAAACATTACCGTCTTGAGACATCTCAGTAACTAAATGACAAGCTCTCTCGAGATCAACGTCAGCTGTCGATGGATGATTTAATTCACCCATTGCTCTACCAGTCTTTACCATTAAGTTCTCATAACGCTTTACTTCACGCTGCATTTCTTCTAGAGGGTAAATTCTCTTATTACGATTAACCCCTTCAGCCATCATATAAGGGCCTTTAATAAAGAAATTTTGCGATCCTTTCGAGTTACCTTCTTCGACGATATATTCAAAAGACTCTTTAGGAGCCGGGGTTTCAACTATAAGACTTAAACTCATGTACAATTATTTATATAATAAGGAACAATTTCCTACGTTTTATTAATTTTACTCATAAAAAACTAAATTAAAATTAGTTCTTCGTCAGTAGGGAAAAGATCTTCTCTGAATTCTTCTGGGTCTATACCAAAGTATTCACATGCTCCGTCTAGAGTATCAGAGTATATCCATCCATCAACTGGGTAATCATATGTATCCTTTAGACTAATATCTAAAGTAAAATTCTTACTCTCTAAATGAGTTGAAAAGAGTACTAATGATCTCTTTGCTCCAACTTCTAGTTTATAAAATCCTTTTTCTTCTTCCATAATTAAAGTGATAGTGTCCAGCCTTTGTTTGTTGCTATAAGTTTATCAGCAGCAGTCAAACTTGATGTAAAAGAATTGTTTCTCAAGTTAAGTGTCGCTGAATGACTGATAGTGCATAAGTGATTAAAGATTTCAAGTATAGCTTCTCTATTTAAAGGGCAGTATTGTAATGCTACACTGTACTTAAATCCTGTTTCGTCTGTTGCTCCTCCAGGAAATTTAATATAGTTTATGTTTCTAGCACTGCCAAATGTATTACTATAATCTCCACTGTCATTAGCGTAAGAGAAATTTATACCTTCAATGTATTGTAACGATTTTGCGTTATAAAAACACTGATAATATTCACCATTACTTGGACCAGCATTCATCCCTACAAATTTTACTGCCGTTAAGGACTCACAAATATAGAACGTCCTATACAAAGAGTTGCCATTCGTTAAATTATTAACGTGTATCGGCGGGAGTTCTTGTAAAGACTGCATGCTGTTGAATGCATCCTGCATATCAGTACAATTTGTGAAGTCCAAATGCGTATATTGAGAATCAAATCGTCTTATTTGTGTTCCACCTTGAAATATACCTGTCGCGTTACTAGCTCTCGTGAATTGACCAAAGTACGGAAAGACTTTTAAAGAATCTAAGTTGAAAAAAGCATAAGACATATCAAAATTGCTTGTTCGCTCGATAGCATCAAGCCCTCCTTGGTCGGAAAAGGCGGACCAATCATAACACTCTCTCAAGCTCTGAAACAACCTATCAATTCCGTTTCCATCCATTTTGCTTACATCTAAACCTTTTGGGATAGCTCTTAAATCTAAACAATTATAAAGCATATAGTCTATGCGAACATTACCAGTATTCCTTACTCCAACGTATGGTATATATTTTAGATTTCTACAATCAGCAAAAGTAAGATAAAAGCTAGAGCAGGATGTAAGCATTCCACTTCCAAACAAACCTTCGGGCATATACCTAAGAGCGTAACAATATCGAAAAGTTTCCTGCATTGTACTTGGGGCTTTAAACCAATATTTGTCTGCGCTAGCAAAATCATCTGGAAGATGCGTTAAGGAATGACACAGATAGAAAGCCCTAGCGTATGATTCTGAACCAGCATTTCGAATATAAGGCGCAAAGGGTATAGATCTTAAAGAACGACAGCCACAATAAAGCCTTTCTGGTTGCGTTAACCTATTGTCTGGTGTGTTTCGTATTTCAATTTGTTCGGCCATTCTCATTGGTCGACTATAATTAATCGCATGAGTCGTAGCATTTGAACTACTTACAAATAGATCTAAAATGTTAGGGCCTGCTCTATAGGCATAATTAGCATATGTAACATATGGACCATCAATATCAAAATTGATTTGACCAGCACTGCCACCAAATGTGCCAAACTTTACTCCAGCACCTAGCGTAACTTCAAATCTAGCTTGTCTGTATCCTCTAAACTCTGTGCTAGAAGGCAAATTGTCATAATCATATACGTGACGACATGTAACATTATGACCCACTGTTTCAACATTGCCGTCACCCCAATCAACAGTATATGAAGAGCCATCATCAGTATCTAAATTAAATACTACATAATTTTGTGCAGCTCTATCGTTCGGAAAAACAGCAACCAAACCAATAATCTTTTCTGGTACGCCGTCTGGTACATTCAAATCTACCCATTCGGTAGGGCGAGTCCAACTATCATTTATATCAAATACCGCATCAGTCGGCAGCGTACTTGTAACATTGCCTGGGGATAAACTAGGTAAAAAACTCATACTACGTTACCTCCTAAAAATGCGTATTCTGGTGACTTAAAAATGATTTGGGCCTGACCATAAATGCCAGCGATTTGATTCGCACCATTAAAGGAATTGAATCCAGATAACCCAACGCCCGAAGCGAATGTAACACTGTTAATAGTTTCAGATATAAATGTTACTGTATATCCAGAAACTTGCGAAGGTACTGTAATAGTAATGGGTGTGGTGTTTTGTAATAGCACTGTTGCTCCGTTATGAGTTGAAGATAGAGTAAAGTCGACCGTTTCTGTTACAAATGAATTCTGTGTTAATGTTATTTTTTCAAATGTTGCAGTACCAGTAAATGTAGGTGATAAGAGAGAGGCCTTTAAATCGAACGCGCTTTGAAGATCAGTTTGAGCTGAAAGAGTGCCTGTAATATCGCTCCAAGCACCTCCACCTCCTATTTGACTAGAAAGATAAGCTACGTCTGTATTAGTTATATCTATTTCACTAGAAAGATAAGCTACGTCTGTTTGTATGTATGCTATATCTAGATCGATATCATCGATAATACTTGATAGGTATATTACATCTGTTTCTAAATTACCAATTATAATACCATCTACTGCAATATCTCTACCATCAACTAACCCGTCAATACTCAGATTACCAGATAGTGTAATATTTTCAGTAACATTCATATTACCACTTACTGATACATTACCTGTTACATCAAACCCGGATAATTCATACCCAATATCTATTCGCGTTGATGATAATAAATTTGTGGCGACTATAGTATCGGCGATTATAGTACTGTTAGACGAGAGCTGGCCAGTCAAGCTACCTCCTGAAAGAGGTAGATAGAGACCTTGTACAGAAGGTACTTCTATACCTAGATATGTTTGTGCTGATAAAGTTCCAGCAACTGTTAGATCTCCGTTCATCACACCTCCATTAGCATATTGAACTGCAACGGAACCACCGCCTGACGCCATTTCAACATACCGCTTAAGAGATATAATATCACCTTTTAAGGATTTTTCAATATTAGACTGCAAGCTCTCTCTTAATTGATCTATCTGCGCTTCATCAATTTTATCGTGTATTATAGTCTTAACTTCTTCAACATCTTCAACTCTAATTGAACTTACAAAGCTATCGTATTTTTTCTTTTGCTCTTTACTATTAGCTTGAATATTATCTGATAGTTCTAATATCTTTTCTGTAACAAGCTTTATAATATTCTTTGACTCTTTAGTTAGCCTACTCTCATCTACAAATCTCTCTTTAATATGATCTAATGTGACAATCTTACTCTCTAATTCTTCAAGTACCTTTATTTTAGTTTGTAGGTTATCGATACTACTATTGCTCTTTTGTATACTTTCTTTAACTGTATTAATTTTAAGAAGGTTATTATTGATTTTACTTAAATTCTTATTTTCTCTCTGCTCATGAGCGGAACCTAAATTTTCGAGATATGTATTAAAAAAGCTCTCTATTTCATATATTTTTTTTTTGATCGCTTCAGTTATATTCTGCTTACTAAAGTCTTCAATAACCTTAATATCTTCTTTTAAGTTTTGAAACTTACTTTCAACTACTGTATCTATCTCAGATAGCTTATCTTCAATTAACTGATTACCGTTTCCAGCTATCTTTTCGATAAAAGTTTCGAGCTGCGCTGAAAAATCTTCCTTTAAAGAAAATAATTTGCGATTTAATTGCTCATCTAATAACTGTATAAAACTATCTTTTTGATCTTCATACGAGACGTAACTACTTTCAGGTAAATGATCTATATCTGTCTCTTCAATACAGTCTATTTCATCGTTAGTGACTTCTGCTGTAGTAGACGTAGATATATACCGGCTAAAAAATATATTATCTTCATTGATAATAAACTCTTCATACCTATCTTCAATTAAGACTGCTTCACATGTATATATTTTATCATCTCTTGTAAATTCAACACTAACTACCGGTAGCATATCTACCTCATCCACCTTTTCCAACACTAAAGTCTGCCCGTCATAGATCGCACACTCAAACACGTCAAAAAAGATTTCACGCTTAGATGATACCTTAATGACATTTCTGTCCGTATGAGACGTGGTCAAATTAAAAGTAATATTATTAATTGTACACGTATCAATATTATCTTGAGACTTCATTATTACTATTTACTTTAAAAAAATAGATTTACTATATACTTTAAACTATATACCTAATTCTTTCTCAGTTAAAATTAAAAATTCATAACCTTTTTTATCCGCCCATTTTTTAGCCGCTACCCATTTAGCTTGATTAACAACCCAAGTCTTTTGCTCGTATAATATAGTGGTTCTATGTTTACCCTTTGTAGTTATAGGCTTAGCTACTTGCTTACTAGGTTTTATTTCTATTAAAAATTTCTTTTTATTTTTATTTCTATCTAAAAATACAATAAAGTTATCCACAAAATATCTATGCACCTTGTTATCGATAGGACTTAGATATGGTATTATAATATTTTCACTCCCCCATGCTAGTATATTTTCATTTAAATCTGCCCATCTAAAAAACTTTAACTCCCAGCTCGATCTATATATAGGGTCCCCTTTACCAATATATTTTTTACTGTTAATAGGTTTAAATACTCCCTGTCTATATCGTTTATCCTTTTTCATATTATAATATAATTATTATATTTAAATAAATGGGCCGAGCTCTCCTGCAGCGGTAGATCTAGCAACTCCTATATCGCTACTACCTATAATTTTAAAGACATTATAAGGGTCATTATCGCCTAATCCAGATAGATAAGCCGCGCTAGTACCTGTATATGAGGTATCTAGGTAATTATAACCAGCTTCTTTATTCATTACCCGACGAAGAACATAGGAGGTTCAGCATCTCCTAGACCAGGAGCGCCTTCATATAATGCAGTTTCTAATTTCTCTTTTTCTGCTAAACCTTGCGTCATAAGATCGCTGGAATTGAGACTGCCTCCGCCAAATAAAGTTACAGAACCGTATTTACCCCTAATATTAGCTACAGCTATCTTTGTAAGAGCTAATGAATATTGATATACCCAATGCTCTTTTATAATATCTCTAATAGGTCTCTCTATATAACAGCTTACTACCCCATAAAATCTAGCAGCGGATGACCCACCGGAGCGTGGCTGTGGATACATTCTTAACATCTGTGTTCTATCATCGAATGTATAACTACGCTTAGTAGCTAATAGCTTCTCTCTCATTTCCATCCAATCCTTAAGCACATACCAGCTCACTAGATCGAAACCATAATTACCCATAGCATAACTAAAATATGTTTGCTGAGCCATGGACTGCTCGATCGTAAATAGTGTGTTGATACCTGTTGAAGAACCTTCTTCAAAGTCCTGAACAGCGATAACCTTTCTGTAATCCAGCATATCATAATCAAAACTATTCATAAACTTCTCCCGCTTACCAGTAATAGTACCTTCAGTAGTAAAGTTTTGCTTGTAGCTAGGAGTAAAGTAAGTAGATAATCCAGATAATATAGTACTAGACGAATCAGTTATAACGCTATATACATCTTCACTAAATATTTGATTCGCAAAAGTACCATCTTCTAAAGATGCTGATAGTGCAGATATTGTAGAGAAATATGTACCAGGTATAGCACTGTTAGCTACATAAAGAGTTTCATTCTCTTGTATGTAATTAGAAAAATCCTTACTCTCATTATTAAATTCAACTTGTTGCTGCAGAGAATCTGAACTCTGTAAAGAGAATAAGTGATCTAAACGAATGCCTTGGTTTTTAATATAAAGATTGCTATCGAATAACAAATATTCTTGTGTATAACCAGCAAACTTTGCAAACATCTCACAAGATATACTAATATTTTCATATAAAGTATCGCGATGTATCTCGACGTTTATAAACGGGTAGCCTAAAGAGCGTAGGATTCTATCACTTAATCGATTAAAATTATCAATCTTACTGTTTAAGTTTGTGCTCTGGAATGCAGAAATTGGAGTTATATCACACTTAGCCATCAACAATATTTATTACCAACACATAAACTTAGTTAACTTTAATAAATAATAATATGGCAACACCTATATATCACGCAACAGTCGTACCTTCAGTTACAGGAGCAATGTCAACTGAGTATTTTGCAACCTTTTTAAATACTACTATGAACCCGACATCGGGTGAGTTAGTTACTATATTAGATCATGGTAGTTTAGTATTAGTTTGGAAAGACTAATACTTTAGACTGCAGGAGCTTCTGGTAGTTCTGTAGCTGCTTCTTCTCCTGCGCCTTCATCACCCACCGGTTCTGCAGCAGCCTCACCTCCTCCAAATTCAGGAGGCATTCCAGCTGCGGTACCACCGAGATCTCCAGCTTCGCCTCCACCTGCAGGTTGTATAGTATCTTTCCAAGACGGACCAGCTCCTTGTATTTGCTGCAGCTCCCATTGAAACTCTGCATCCTTACGTAATAGTTCTCTATTAGCTTTTATATCTACCTCGTTCCATCCCAGATACTTCTTCTGGCCGTATGTAGCAGATATAAACTCACTATTAACAAGGCTATTGTAATTAGTAGCTTTAAGCTCGAGCTTTTGACTTTCTCTTAATTCGTAGAAATTTGTCGGTACGTTAAAGTGCAGATGCAAATTCTGATCCTTAATATCGTATTTTTGCTTTAGACCTTTTAATTCTAGGTGGGTTATGAATCCATTTTTAAGACCACCAGCAAACTGCTGCTGTAATCTTATAATAAATTTTGCAAACTTAAGCTCGTCGCGTAATATTTCGTTACCATCACTGAACGACGAGTCTGGGTTTAACCTGTTGGTAGGCACTTTTAACGCTTTATATAACTTATTAACAAAGTACATCAAGTCAGCTAACTCGCCAAGATTAGCTCCGCCAGGTAATTGCGTAACATTTGTACCATCCGAGCCAGCTCTTTTAGCAAACCAGAACGAATCTAACATACTTTGAGGGTTAAATTTCTGAACAGCTCCTTCTTGGTTTGAATCAAAAGTCTTCTTTGACCAATACTGCTGCATGAGCTTTCTTAAATAAGCTTCAGCCTTTGGTGGTGCCATATTACCAACATCAACATTAAAGACAAGACGTTCTGGAGCTCTTACAAGTCGATATATAACGATAGCATCTTCAACTAGAGATAATTGACGATACGCTCTTCTAGCATTTTCAATAAACGGTAACCTAAAAGTCTTATCTTGATTCCATATACCAGAGTTGATATAAGTAATCTGATTATCGTCCATTGGTATAAGCTCCATCTTATCTACCTTAGTAGGCTTGTTTGGATCGAATACTGGCTTGCGTAAGATATACCCCTTAATAAGCATATTCTGAATATTATCATACACCGTATCAACTAGATCGGATGGTAGATGTACAATACCTAGTATACCATCTTTAGTATATTCCTTATGTACAATATGCTCGAAGTATACTTCACCTTCAACAAGCATCTGTCTAAAATACTCAAACCCACGTCTCTCTAAGTTGAAGTAATCGATATACTTTTCAAACTCATCTTGAATCTTAATTTGATCATTAGCGTCTAGATCCGTATTTCTAAATTCTAAATTAACAATATTACCATTTTCATCCTTGTTAATAACTTCATCACATATCTCATCTAAAGCATCTGCTATCTCAGCAAATGAAGCCATGACTCTATAGTCACGTAATCTACCTGATTTATCTTCCTCAATATTAGCGTATACTAATTCTGCATACTGCGTTTCAGTACCAAATTGACCAGTAGCTACTGTATTATAGTCATTCTTATATAAAACAGATTGACCAGCTAACGCTTCTGTTCTCTTCATACCAGTATCTTGAAATACTTCGTACTTCGGATTTAACTGCCCGATTATCTCATCCGCATTTGGAGTTTGGTAAGGTAACTTATTCGCGATATTTTTAAAAATATCCGATTTAAATAATGATTTTTTTTCGTCGGCCATGGTATGTATTAATATTTAATAATTATTCTACGTTAATAAAGGTAGAGTTTGCGCTAAATGTCTGTGTATGTAAAGTATCGTCACTAAATGAATAACCTGCTTTATTAAAAGGTATAAAGCGTATAACGCCTGCGCTTAAAATAGGGGTCTGTATATCTATAATATTATCATTTAAGATTGTAAACGGTATAATCTGACCGGATACGCTAGGTTGCCGCGTGGTAGCTGATATAGACGTTAGGGTCGTATACAATGTATCATTGTTAGTACTCATTAACACCCCCTGTGTATTTGCAAAGCTAGTACCGTAGAGCTGAACCTTACCTGAAGCTCCTGGCGATAATGTTAGGTCATCTAGAAGCTTAACCCCGTTATAAAATATATCTGTTATCGTAGGCGATCCTGATAGTTCAAACGACTCTGTAGGCATGTCAATTGATTGGAGAGTATCATAATCCGTAATGATATCTGTTGCTGAAAAGTTCTGCTTAACAAAATATATATTACCTACCGGGTCTGCCTCATCTTTAAACAACCATGCTTTAATAGTGAATGTAGTATCTGCAGTAATACGCGCCTTCTGACTAGCGACTAACTCAACCGGGTAGTTTAATGATACATTACCGTCCCATAATACTTCAGATCTAATCTCTTGATCAACTGATAGGTTAAACTCCTTAGGTAAGTACCATGATATAATAACATATGGGTTAGTAAATGGTATAAAATTACTCAGTATCTGATCCATATCAGTTTGATACCTTGTAAGAATCGATACTGATAAGCTTATATTAACCGGTACTGGCGCTTTAATATGCTTGGATGTTCTTTCATCACCGCTGGTACCAGAGTAATAAAACCCATCTAACTTATTAAAGACTCGTGTAGTATCACGCGATACGCTGTTTATATTAACGGCTACCACCGGGAGCGTAATAGTCTTATTCTCGTTAATAATATCATGCATCACCCTTTGCTTAGGGGCATAGAGGTATCTTACATTTATTTTATCCTCCTCGACCCTCGCCTTATTAAACCTACCGATGACGATATCATCAAACGCAGCTAAGAACTGAGCAACAACATCTTTAATTTCGAAATAATAAGGTCTCGCTTTCACTTAATTATTTATCCCAAGGGAATACAAACCAATCATCTATTGACGTATCTACTGCTTGTATTGTATCTTTCTTGAATGTAGATGAGTACCTCTTTACGATACTGCAGTATGTTAACTGGTCGACAGAATACTCTTTAGATATTAATGAGTCGACAGCTTCAAAAGTCTTACCGCTATCATTGATATCATCTACTACTAATACATTACCTGAGATAGTAGGTCTTTGATATACTAAAGTCTCCAGATACTTACCATCTTCTTGTCTAGTATTGATACCTAGGTTTTGTAGATTCTTAATACCTAACTTGTAGCTTAGCATAGCGCCGGGGATCAAACCACCTCTACCTAATGCGACAATATAATCATATTTGATTTCATTTTCACTAATAAGCTCAGCTAACTTATTAACCCAGTTGTCAACATATGCCCAATCTATAAAAGCCTTCTCTACCATCTGTTAATTATATAGTATAGGTGCGATATATCAACTACAATAAGCGGTTATATGTATCGGCAAATAATTTTAAAAGGTCAGCTTTATCGCCTATATTATATACACCTCTATCAATTGACTTAGAGATATCAGCTGATAGAGTATGTATAAGCTTAGCTAGCTGACTAACTCTCATCACACCATATCCCTTTACCTCTATCATTACATCCTCTTCATCAGATGGTTGAGCTGTTAGGTCTGCAGACGATGCCACCATTGCTGCGTTCATACTACCATTACCGGTCAAGCCAGCAAATTGAGCTAGGTTACTATTATTTGCATCGTACTTTGGACCATACTTTAAATTACGATTATCGCGCTGCTGGTCAGTAGCCATACCACCCCTACCGATATAACCTTCATACATTAATTCGTTTTCATTCTTATGCATATTAAATCTTTCTTAGATACAAAACGCTATCGATTAATTTTGTAACCATTATAAATGCTTCATTTTCATCTTTAGGTAACTTTATACCGACGCGTTGGAAGTCTACATTTGTCAACTCCTTACCTTCTGGAGTAGTGATTGTGTAATGGTTGTATGAACTATCATCTTCATACTCTGTTTCAAAAGAAAATGTATAGCCTTTATGTTCCATATTATCTTGATCGTGAAAATCTTTAAATGATTGCATAATACTATTTATATAAACTCGTTAAATCTTTCGACAATCTTTTCCCACTCTGCACACTCGAGCTCGTACTTGTTCTTAAGATAGGTATCATTACGTTCCTCTACATCCTTCTCTGTATAAGTAATCTTCTTCTCGGCCACTCGCTGTAACTGAGCCTGTACCCAATGTCTGTACTCATGTACAAGGCTCTGAAGGAAATATACACGTCTTTGTTTCTTAGTGGAACACTCACTACACTGCAACGCTATCTCTATCTCATCTTCGTTCCAAAAGTACTGGGAACTAGCACCAGGTATTCCCTTTAACTTGATACCATGCACCCACCACTTCCTAGTAGGAACTAAGTTGTTAGTATGATACATAAGGAAGTTCTCTAACTTACGCTTATCGATACCGTAGTACTCAAAACGTTCCTGTATCTTCTTATCACACTTTAGCTTTATTACTATCATATTATATCTATATTATATCAGTGTTCCTAATATAGATTATAAAGATGTTCATTTGCGCCGCAGGCGCAAAAAGTTCCCGCTACATGCCGCCCATGGTGTTCCAATCCACAGTGTTCCTGACCTTACTGAGTATTGGTATGGTGGCGGGCGTGGTCGATGGCGTTATGGGAGATTTCCTTAATTAGTTCCACCTGCTTTACCGATAAATCGATCTTACGGGCAATTGCTTCTTTGCACACTGCTACATGTAAATTATCTAGAACACTCGAGAAGAACCCGGCTGCGTACTTAGTTGCTGATTTTTCGTCCATGTATCTATTTAATAATAGTACCATAGTAAGGCCACCTATAGGTGTGTGTTCTATATATCTAAATTATAGAATAGGGAGAGTCAGAATACGGAGAGTTAGAAGGGGGCGAGAGAATCGGACGGTACGGAGAATCGGAGAGCACGGAAGGGGGTCCTTTATATACACGGAAAATCGGCGCGCGCAAAAAATTCTGTGACATGGGTATACCAGTATACTAAAACCTTTCTCTATAGTAGGAGAATTCCAATGGCTTGGTCTCTCAGCGCGGGTCTCTCTCCAGCGGGGGCGGTCTTCTCAGAAACCCTTGGTGTGTTCACAAACAAAGAGGCCTAGCTCTTTCGAACTAGACCTCCAACAACACAACAATTAAATTAAATGATCCAGATGTAACACTGGGTGATAAAGAGTACTAGTAGTAATAGACCTGACATTGCTTTAGGTGTTAAAGCATTCACTACTACTACGATTGCTAGGCAGGCCACAACACTTAGTACAGTACCAGTAAAGTGTTCAATGATTGAATGTAGCCAGAAGCCTTGTAAGAGGACGACTGTAAGGCCTAGTAGTATAAGGGCGGTTGCTTTGATTGCTAATGTCATAATGTATATTGGTTAGAAAAGGTTAGGCAGTTTAAACTCTTACCTAGGAAACAACACAACGTCTATCGGCGGCTTAGCTCCATCCCGCAGCTTACAATACTATCCTTATTAGCTTCCATGTACTGGTCTTGCTGAATGCTCTTAGCTCTCTCTCCTGCTAGCTCTAGCATCTTGATGAACGACTCATCATGTGAGCTATAAAGCTTATCGGTCATGATGCGAGCAAATGTCTGAGCTCCCATTACCTTACTAGCATTGATAATCGTCTCCATTGCTGTCACTACCTCACCAATCGATACGTCCTTCACCTTTGCTTCAGTCTGGTTAATTGTTAATCCCTGTACGCCGTTAATTTTTGTTGTGATCATATTTATTGTATTTTTGTTGTTAGTTATTAATCTCTCTTACCTCTATATTATATCAGAGTTCCTACAAGCCTTGAATATCATCAGTCATATAATCTATGGCGGTACGAGCATTGCATAGAACGTCTTGGAGGGCTAAATCATCAGCGTCATATGCTGCAGCTATTTGAACTGTTAGTATGTCGCGAGCAACTGATAGTGAATTGAGTATTGTTGTATTTGTCATACCAATATTATATCAGAGTTCCTACAAGTGTAAAAAGCAAGTAACCAGCCATTAAACTACCTAGAAGGATATACATGTTAATGAAGGTAAAGATTGGTTTCATAATGTGTGACCTTCAGCAACATCCTTAGCATCATCGACCATCTGATCAAAGAGCGTATCGCAGAACTCTCTCCACTCAGCTTCTGTGATATTACCTTCCTTGAGGTCAAACGCACATCTGAGCGGAGCGGATTCTTCGCAGGTGATCTTGTCGTTTGTAAAATTTGCCATACTACTATTATATCACTGTTCCAGCTAGAGGGTTTGCATTCTTATCTGCTAATGCTTCTTCAACGATCTTACTCGCTAGATTCCATGCCATGAAGGCTGCTGTCTGAGCTACGATGCTCTCGCCTGGTGCTGTATAGCTTGCGAGGATGTCTTGAAGCTCTTTGATATTCTCTGGTGTGTGGAAGAGGCCTACTGGTGTGATTGGATTTTGCATATGTGTGTGTTGGTTAGATGTCAGTGTTCCCATAGAGGAGTTTGTCCAGTTCATCTTTTGCTTCCTCCCAGTTTCCCGCTTTGAGTATCACTACGAAGTTAGTCCCGAAGTCCCCTTCGTCCTTGTCTTCCCAGTCTAAGTATTCCACTTTGTATTTTTTGTCTCTCATGGTATGTATTGGTGTGCGTTGGTTTTAGTTGTCTGTGGTTTTGTACGCCCTACTGGGCTATTAGTTGTTATTGTTAGTCTGTTTCTTCGGCGACCTCTTAGCTATTGAGGCTTTGACTAAACCAATTTAAATATCTATACTATTATTATATCTAAGTTCCTACTTACCAGTCGTGGCGTTGCGAAGGAAGCTCTGGGTTCTGCATCTTAACTAGAGGGCAATTGCTCATCTTAATCTGAAGATAGCTAATTATATCTTCAGCATCAAATGGCTCCTCTGTCTGAATATCTTGAAGGACGATCGCGAATTGCCTCAT
>TARA_R110000851_G_scaffold160243_1_pt1 | contig 16357 bp, 31 predicted proteins | sample TARA_R110000851 | Tara Oceans TARA_R110000851 (sample SAMEA4397627) | marine metagenome | biome: Polar Biome; feature: [DCM] deep chlorophyll maximum layer (ENVO:01000326); material: water (ENVO:00002006), including particulate matter (ENVO:01000060) such as... | depth 17 m | reverse complement strand
ATCAAACGCAAGTTGTAGTGATTGCTTCTTGCGTAATTCATCTAACGGTATTGGTCTGAATAATTCATCAATAGTAAGCTTTTGAAATTGCTTAGCCGATAACCCGCCATTAACTAATAACTCACCCCTCTCATTACCCAATACATCTTGAACAAACCTTAACCCATTACTACCTTGCGCCCCTTGAGCCTTTAACCAAGCGTAATAAGTTTCTGTAGCACTGACTTGCTTACCACCTTCAGCGCCTTTACTGGCTCTTGTAGCTGCACTGTCATCAATAGCATATCTTTCATCTAGAATAGCAATAATGCTTGTTCTGCAATTAGGGTGAAACGCTGGCATAGGTCGAGCTGTGGTTTTTATTCTTGTGCCATCAGCCCAAACGATTAAACCTTTATTAAATACTTTGCCGTTATCATGGTGTCTACATATAGAAGATGTGCGGCCATCAAGGGTAGCAATGATTTGATACCCGATTACTATATCGTTATTTTCGTCTAGTGTTTCTCTGCGTGCAACATTTGATATTTGATTAGTTGCCGTTCTAACCATAGTTTTTATTGATTTACGGTTTTGATTATCTAGATAGCCATTTTTACCAGCGATGTCCTGTGTGATTTGCTGCGTAGTTCTACCGGTTAAAAAGCCCGTTCGTATAATATTACTAACAGCGTCAATCTGTGATCTTTCCCAATCTTTAATAAATGAATCTAATAGTTTTGGGTTAGTTGATTTACTATCAGGGAAAATAAAATACTCTGAATTAACCGCGGCCCATACTTGAACAGGAGAAGGAGCAACAAGCGCAACTGATGGAGATTTAACAACAGATTTTAAACTGTCTAATTCCCACTCTGATTCGTTAACAGCAAAAGGCCGTAACTCTTCAAATAACACATCATCGTTATAATCACCGTAAACAGCTAAAGAGGCACTGCGCCACTGAGATACTAATTGATTAATACGTCTAATATTTTGAGTTGTTTCGGGTGCGTCAATCATTATCAATTTAAGCTCACGAATAAGCCTATCTAGATAAGGGTCGAATAAATTAGCCAAGCGACCAGCAAAGCGCTGAGTATAAACGCTATGCCTGGTTGTTTGTTCTATTAGTTTTTCTGTTGGCATTATTCCATACCAGTGCCGTTAAGTGTGATGCCTGCTTTTTCTTCTTCTGCCGTTTTGTCAGGGTCGGCAAATTCTCCGCGCTGTAAGTTTGCGTAGAATGTTTCGTATGTAATACCACCGCCAATATAAACAGCGAATAATTCTCTTAACGTTTGAGCGTCCATACTAGTTGGGTTGTAATCAGTATTTAATTCGTACTCTGTATTCTCTTCGCCATTCATCCAGCGACTAGCAAAATTAATAGCCTTTGTTAATGCATCACTTACTGTAATCGCTACATCTGCTGTAGTGGAGTTTTGAGCAACTTGATCTAAACCTTTAGCCTCTGCTGATTCTGCACCAGATACGCGAGGCTTTAATTGTTCAGCACCTAAAGCAGCCATTCTTTGCTCCATATCCTGCAAAGCTATTCTATGCCCGTCACTATTCCCATCAGGCTGTAAAACTTCAAATTTAGCATCAGGATTTCTATTATTCCACTTAACACCATTTCCCATGAGGTTGTTGGCGTTAGCTTCTGCGCCTGTTTCAGTGTAAATAACAAAAGAGCTGTAATGTAATTTTCCGCCGTAATCAGCGTATAAATTATAATGCTGAAAGTTAGCATCTACTAAGCCGTTAATAGGAGCCTCGCTATTGGCTGGCTCTTCAACCCAAAAGAAAGGTATTTCATCAGAGTTCTTGCCGTTAATTACTACCGGCTCAGATGGTGATATTACCGAACCATCCTCATCGTAAACTGATTGACTGTAAATACCACCGATAAGCTCTAAGACTCTATACTGAGCTTTAGTTTCAACTTTAAAGCCATCCCTTTCCGTTGTCGCTTCTTTTAATACCAATAGAGATAGTTTTTCAATATTGTTAACTACTTCATAATCCCAGTTAATTATATTTTCAAATTTATAATGAAGTAACTTAGGGCGAAGGTTATTATCCTCAACATCTTTTTCGCTTGCGCCTTCAGGCGTAGATGGTCGGGCAACTAAATAGCCTGACCAATCAGAAACAAAAGCCTCTCTACATCCAACTTTTGACAAGTCCCTTAATGATGAGCCCTTACCGTCTGCGTTTTCTTTAATGTACTCAACTGATGAAGGTAATTCGCTTTTAGACGGGTCTTTAGAGAATATTAAACCGACTAGGCCATCAACAGTTCGCTGGGTAGCTGCGTAAAAATAAGCATTGTCTAAATATTTATTATAAGCCGCTTGACCTTCAATCGTTAAATTAGCTGTATAACTAATTGTGCCTAGACCGCTGGTATCGTAAGTAGTATTGCAACACATAGAGGCTAATGGGGCTAAAAACTTAACGCCGCCTTTCTTGACTGCGCGACCACCAGAAACAGCAGCTCGATTTCTTTCGACTCCTGGTAATGCGTTTGAATATTCTAATCTTGGTTCTTTTACGTCAGTTGACATACGGTAAGCCTTAGTTTTTGGTTGAATCGGCTTAACCGATTTTTATTTATTATACAATAATAGCGGTAAAGTTACACCACCATGCGTGTTGATGTGGTTGTGTTGCTGTTATCTATGCCAAATTCGCTATGAATGTAATAACCTAGAGCATCGTTAGGATGATCGTTATCATGCGTCTTATCTGGCTCTCCCTGCTTATTATAAACCTGTTGCTCTAATGAATCACATGTTTCAGGGCATTTAACTTCGTTGATAAAATAGCGCCTTAATTCATTCGCATTACATAGCATAGCCTGAACACTTGCTACCCTGTCTTTTACAAACGGGTTTCTAGTGTAGTTATTAACATTGAAAGCAGCACGCAATAAGCTTATATCTGTTTCACTGGCATTTACAGACTTTCTATTTTTGCCACTTGCATCAGGATATATTGTTATTCTGTGTTTAGGGTATCTGTTTTGTATCGCCTCAATCATTGCAGGAGTATCCAGCAAACCTAAAAACTCATCTGCGGCAGATGTTATCTTTATTCTATTACTGAAATCCTCAACATGAACAATCGCTGACATCTTACCAACGTTAAAATCCATTCCGATATGTAAGTGATCACCATCTTTTACCACTCTATCAGTATTGTTTAGCTTTCTATCAAAGCAAGTGTATACAGCTCCGCTAGTTAAGTTTACAAACTCGCCGTTTAAATAAGCCTCTATTAATTGTGGTGGGTATGAATTTCTTAATGCTTCAACATAATCTTCAGGTAAAAATGGATTACTCATAGTAGCAGCTTGAACCATCTCATAACCTGGAGCTCTATTTTTAGCCCACTTATCATAAACAAACTTAAAGCCCTCAGGAGTAGTAAAGACACTTACTGTATTTAATGGTTTATCTGACTGTCTAATATAAGTGTCAGGAACTTGACGGTTTCGAGCTATTATTTTATTAAAGGCTTCTTGTGCGTGATCTTGCTTTAGCGTGTCTAGCTCATCTATCTTAGCTCTAAATGATTCATAGCCAACTATTCGAGCGGGATTATCTAATGTCCTTAATACGAAGTCACCAACTTGACCGGACGAGGTATAAATAATATTTTCTGATTTGTTGTATTTGTACCGTATACCCCAATCAATTAACTTTTCTTCCATTCTTGGCGCAAGTATTAGTCTAACTAAATCATAAGTAGGTTCGTACATAGCAACCAATGAATTAGATCCACCTTCTAAGCTATCAAGCAATGCACTTGTACACATGACCTCGCTTTTACCAGTACCGAAGCCAGCAACGAAAGCAGGAAATTTACAGTCTAATGCTAAAAAATCAGATTGAGGCTGAGTTACCTTTAAATTAACTTGCACCGATAACTTCTATTTGAACTTTCTGAATATTGTTATTGGTTACTATTTCAGTTGGCGCATTGTGGCCCATCATCATGTTATGTTCTTTTACTGCGGCGATTACTGCTGTGGCGTTTATAACACCCTTTTCAGCGTCTTTAACTTTACATGCGGTCATTACATCTTCGAGTATTTTAAGCTTCTTATCTTTGCTATAGGTGAACTCTGAATTGGTTTTTTCTTGATGTTCTTTTACTGCTGTCAAGACCTTGACACTTTTTAACAGTCGGCTTGCTTGTTGGTCTGCTGTCTTTTCGCTGTACCCTGCATCAATAGCAGCTTGCTTGCCGTTTGTGCATCCTGTCAAGATGTATGACTTTATGAATTTATCGATGCTTGGTTTTGTTGCTGGCTTAGCCATATCACTCCCCTTTAGAGAATGTAAAACGAAGCGGCTTTTACACCGCATTTATATTATGCTGTTACTGTTACGTTAACCGTTCCGGCTGCGTCAAATGTTACCGTTAAATCATTATTCACTAAGTCGATAGCATCTCCATCAGCCGCACCTAATTGAATAGCGTGATAACAGTCACTAGTAGCAGTAGAGTTAATAATTAATAACGTCTTAGCTGTAGTGGGGCTTGATGCCTGCTTAGTTAAGCTAATATCAGTAAAATCTAACTTACTTACACCTACCGCAATAGTCCAAGCGTTACCAGGTAAAGCGTTGCCGCCTGCCGTATAGTTACCGCCTGCACCTACTTCAGTAAAGCTTGAAAGTGCGGGATCAACAGTTGCTACGCCTACAGTAGAATAAGCATCTGTAACAAATGCGTACTTAAACACATCATTGACGTTATCATAAAGCTTTTTGCCTGCTTTAAACGGGTAGTATTGAAATGTTTTTAATGAACCTTGTGCCATTGTCTTAACCTCTTAAATTTTTATGTATTGTATCACGATTTAAAACTAACTGTTATTTCGCTAGGTTTGAACCCTGCTGAATATAAATCATCTGCAAAGCCTGCTGTTACCGTCCCTATAAATTGACCTGTTCCGACTTGAATTGTTACGTTGTTACTATCGTATGAAATCGTACCTAATGTCGATATTACTGAAACTTGGCCCTGCAATGTTATTGCTGTGTCATTTGATGTGTAATCAATAGTCCCTAGCGTTGCGTTTACACTAATGCCGCCAGTTAAACCTATACTTACATCATTTGAATCATAGCTAATTGTACCTAGTGTCGCTACTACATCAACATTACCAAAAAGACTTATTACGGTATCACTTGATGAGTATTCAATCGTGCCTAGGGTTGCTATTACATTTGTTTCGCCTGAAATCTGTATTGATGCGTCATTAGATGAGTAGTTGATTGTACCAAGCGTGGCTGTAACATCTATAGAGCCAGTTAAGCCGATTACTGTATCATTTGAATTGTAATCAATTGTTCCAAGTGTTGCTGTTACTGATATACCGCTACCACCTACAAGAATATACTCGCTAGATGTCCCGAAGTTGTCAGGGTCGTTTTGGTTTAATCTTTTACTAGATATATAACTAGAGGTTACGGCACCAACCCTAAATAATGCCTCGTCATATATAGCCCCAGTAGAGCCAGTCCCATCATTGAATCTAGTGCCTATATTTACTTTTGTATTATCAGTAATACTGTACGTTGTTGCATCAGTATCAACACTTACTCCGTCAATATATAATTCTGCACCAGTGGCACTTATAACAACGTCAACAAGATAAGAAACACCAAGTGTAAGTGTAGCAGACGACATTTTAAATGAGCCATCCCATAAATTCATCACCCCTGACCAGTACAGCATTTCATACGGAGATCCAGCACCAGCACCGAACGAGAAGGTCCCGCCGTTATTTGATATGTCAGGCGTAAAATAAAAACTATGCGTCCATTCGTTAGTGGCTACAAATGTATTTGTTGAGGTTGTTAGTCTTGTATTGTCAGCGGTGGCTTGCATGCCATCGCCGATACTTGCAGTAACATCTGTTAACACGCCAACAGCAGAAAAATCATTATTACCAGCGCTATCTATCGATGTTGAGGTGTTACTTTCTAAATGTAGGGCGAAATCAAAATCAACCCATGCAGCATTACGACCAAAAGCAGCACCAACAGCAGGTTGAACAGTTTGTGTGTCATCCTTACCGATTGTTATTGTATCGCCAGCAGTATAGCTTGGCGTTCTAACCCATACTTGAGCAACAGGACTACCACCAGTTACAAAACTGACAACTTCAATAGGTAGTCGAGTAGTCGTGGCAGTATCGGAGAATATTTGCATATCCCCGCCACCGTTGGTAATAGCATTAACGCCATTTATCGGTGAGCCTGCCGCGCCTAAGTCTGCATCTGTAAACCAACCAGCAGACAATAGAAATACAAAGCCACCACTAATAGTAGCCGATGGCGCTGGTAATGTTCGTGTAAACTTGGCAATGATAGCCATTTATTTAATCTACTTTAGGAAAGCGGTTTAATGCTTCTTCTAATACCGTAGGGTTAGCAAGTAAATAAGCGTCGAAATTACTTTGCCATATAGTTAAGTCGTCATTGTGAATACTTAGTAATGATTCAATCTCAGCTAGTGCCGCTAGTGCTGATGGGTGATGCGGAGCTAATGAGGCGCGTAAATCTAATCTATCGCCCTCTGACATATCGCCCGTACCTTTTAGTAAGCTATCGTGCAAAAATACAATGTAAAGCCTTGCTCTAGCGACATTTCTAACTAACTCAGAAATAGCCTTCGCTGAGTCTGCTTTTACTGCATCTCGCTCTTTGATTATTGCGTTTGTTCTATCTGCTTGTTGTAAACTCATTACTTACCCTTATTTATCTTTTGAATTGCTTCTAATAGCGCTTTGTTGTCGCTACCCCTGTCTGATTCAAGCTTATCTAATCTTAGTTTGTTTTCTTTTGATGTGTCGTTCTTGAGGTGATTTAAAAGGTTAAATAAAGCATAAACTATAAGCGTAAGAAATGCGCATAAAGCACCTATACCGATAGCGTTGACCTCGAAAAAAGCCAGTACACTAGTCCCAATCCCGATAATTCCTGATGACTTTCCTATACCACTTACGGTAGCTGTCGATAATTCGACTTTCATATCTTTCTCTTTGCTTCTTTTTGTAAATGCAAACCTTCACCAGTACCGCTATTATAAAGCCCAAGCCAAGATAACAGGTCTTGTATAAGCCCATATGCGTTAACAGTAGCACCTCGTAATCCATTATATGATACCGCCATTTGTAAAAGTCCGACCATTATTATTAGCTCGTCATACCAAATGTAAAAAAATCCGGCGTGAGAATTTATTATGCTTAATATTATCATGATATGGCATAGGGTAGCAAAGGCTAGTAATAAAGCGTGCATCCATGCGGTCTTGTCGTACTTAAGGAGCATGGCAATAGTTAAAGCTGTCGCACCCTCTAGGTCGATTAGGAATTCCTTTCTTTCCGTGAAACTTCCAGCTAAGCCTTGCTCGACAGATATTTTAATCCACGCTATATTTACCGCAACACATAAGAATATACATAACGAACTTGCTCTGTATTTTCTATCTCCAAAGATTAAGACAATAAAAAACCACACCGAGACAAAGTAAGAAAGATACTTGGCCGCTAAGTGTGGGTTTTCAATTAAGTGCTGCAAAAGCTATCCGCCAACGGGTGGATCTGGATCTGGATCTGGGACTGGCGGGATTGGTGGTTTCTCTGTGCCGTCTGGCATAGTACTTCCTTACTTGATGAATGAGCTTTCATTTTACCACCTTTAGATTGTTATTTATATTAATTACATCTTCATCGCATATAACTAATTCGTATCTACCTTTCCATTCAACTTTAAATTTAACCTCCCCTGCTGAAAGCTTTCTTTGGCTCTCTGGTTTTTCACCGTCTTTTATTTCTATTGCGATCGTAATATTATCTTTGCTAACAATGATGTCGCAGCAGTTTTTTAACTGGCTTATGATTAACACGTACCAACCAAGCTTTCTAAACAATGCTACAACATCTTTTTGATTGTCATCAACCCTTGCTGCTCTACGAAAACTCATATTACGCTCCTGTACTAACTATTGATTCAAATATTTCCCTGACTGGCATTTTATATCCTTGCTTGCTCATATCATCATACATTTCATTATATAAAAATGTTTGCTTGCCAAATTTATCAGTAAAGGCATGCTTGCATTTTCCTACGTGATATTGATGATTTAAATTAGGATCGTGCAATTCAATAGGCACTGGCAAAACAAACTCATGACCAATAGGTATTTTATTGTGCTTTGCGCTCCTGCCCATTACATGATGTATATGAAAAGGTTTATCCCATTCTTCGCCATACAATAAAAACATACCTCCATTAATTGCCCATTCCGAAATGTCAGATAACAATCTCTTTTGTGCTGCGTTAGCTGGTTTAGTTGCCATTACCTATCCTCACTTGTCGAAATCCCCATCTGATTAAGCGCATACCGATACAGTTAAAGCACTCTACCTTGTTCTTTTGTACTTTATCAGCTAGCTCTTTAGTGGTTATTAGCCCTTTGCATACGAAGCATTTACAAGGATGTTTGCGTGATTGATGTATCATGTTATTTATTCTCCCTGTGAATCTCATCCATCTTAATTGACATAACCTCAAGAAATTCAACCTCTTGCTCTTTAGTTAAAATATCCTTCATCGTTTCTAATGCTGCACGGTTAAACTGAACGACTTCCGCCATAGTTTCTGCAAGATAATCATCAACCTTTTTCTCTACGGTTGATTCTATTCTGTCAATTTTAAAATCTAAATCTTTAACTTTTTTCATTTGCTGTTTTCTTGTGTACATAATTATTTATCCTTGAATTTAATTGGTATACCGTTGTCATTAAAATAATAAATCATCTGTTCCATTAGTATTTTAGACTCTGGTATTGTTAATAAACTTGTAACCTCTAAGCACTGTATGAGCTTCATTTTGCTTTCGTGACTGTGCTGAAAGTAGTTTAGCTTATCTAATAAAAACTCCATCTTGTCGCTATGCTTAACGCTATTTAATACTAATGGTAATCCGAAAGCATCTTTACAAAAGTTCTTAACATCTAAAGGCGTTTGATCATCCTGGTACTTAGCTATTTGACCGAACCATAAATGAATCTGTGCGTTAGCTGTCAATCGTCGTTTATCGCCTCGCTCAGTTAATGTTAAATCATATTTCTTTTGCGGATTCTCACCCAAGAATAGATCTATCTTCCGGTAAACGTCTTGCCTAGTTGTTAATGATATTGGTACGTTTTTCATGCTTCGTTATTACTAACTTTGACACACCAATAATTTATAGAGCCAAGAGTTAACCCGAACTTTTCAGACATTGCAACGCGAGATATTCTCTTAACTGTCTTATCCCGTATGCCTTTAATCATAGCCACGGCTTTTGTTACTCGCTCATTATTGTCAGTAGCGCCTTGTGCCTGCTTCATTCTTACTTGGCTTAATTCTTTCTCGCAGTTCTCAAGCTTCTTAGTTAGGTTCTTTATTATTAGTTTTTGCGTTTCTATTTGTGATATTGCCACGCTTAAAGTAATTCTTTTCATTATAATAACCCTCGCTTAATTTTGGTTTTGTATCTGCTAACTGTTGTTTGTGATAATCCTGTTTTTATTTCAACCAGGTTATTAGCTACGCCTTGCTTTATAAGTTTTACAGCTAGGTCTTTGTTTGTTTCTGTCGCGCTATCTTTAGCCGCTTTGTTTTTTGACTTCTTGGTGTATTCACATGAAGCCCAGCTACTTTGAATCATTGCCATACTCATTTAATTTCTACCCTTTCTTATCAAGCAAGATGTGTTTTTAATGTGCTGTAAACTAACTGCGCATCTATCCGCTATTTGTTGGTTGCTTAAATCTAGCTCACCATCCAGCCGCATACCTATTAGAATTTCTGCCGCTGTAACTTTATTTTTTATTGCGAGCTTTGCGCCTCGTATAGAGTTAAATTTCTGAACTCTTATTTTTTCACATTTAACCCTAAGCGAATTTATAACTATTTTATTCTTAGCATCGTTAGCTTTGATGGCCTCTCTTAATGCTTTGTCATATAGCGACTTTAGATTGGCGGCATCGTTCATAAAAATACTCCTACTATATATGGTATCGACTCAGGCCAATACGATGTTATTAATGCTAATGAAATTGAAATAGCTGTTACTACAATATAGAGCCTTTGCCTATAATTAATGCCCAAGTTACCCATGCACTACTCGCTATAATTAATAAAATGGTGAATCCCTTGGTTACAAAATGCGTTAACTTTGGGTAGTTTGCTTTAACATCGTTCTTGTTTAACATGATCGCTCTCCTTATTGCCTCGTCCGTGAGGCGCTTGGTTTATTTATCTAGGCGTATACTGTGGCTGATTTGATTGCTGAGTATATTGCGGTTGTTGTTGCTGGTTCTGAGTCTGAGTCTGGTATTGTTGAGGCTGCTGTTGCTGGTTAACGAATCCGCCTTGGCTTTGCTGTTGCTGTTGTGGTGCGCCTTGTGCCGTATGAACATAACCTAAGCGAGCGTTAAGCATATCAATTGAAAGTATCACACCTTCTTTACCTTGGAACGAATCAACCTTTAATTGCTCCGCTGACACTTCAACAATAGAACCTTCAATCAATGCGTTTTGATAAAACTGTATTTGACCTGCTGACTTAGCGAAAATAACCGCTGAATAATTACACCATGCATCTTCTTTTGTTTTCGGGTCGCGATACTTAACACCTAAGCGAATGCCAAAACCTGTTGAATCTCCAGCCTGAAATACGTTTGCTGGTTTATTTAATTTGCCTGTAATAGTTGTAGCCATTTTCTTTACTCTCTTTAGTTGAAATTAATAGTTGATTGTTGTGTGTGGAACTTTATTATCTATTAGTGTTTGTGTTGCTATCTTGGCGTTTTCAGGATCAACACCAGCATCGACAAGTGATTTATATATAGCCCGGTTAATTAATCTTATATTGTTCGCGTCAGCCATCCTTAATGCCTCTTCATCATCAAGTTTTTCCTGTGCAATTCTTTGGCGCTCAATACCTGCAAGCCTTTCAGTTTCAATTGATTCCAACCGTCTTGTTTCTGCTAAAGCGCTTTGTCGCTTCTGCTCGGCTTGAGTATTTAACTTTTCATTAATTTGGTAAGCTTCAGAAATATACTCTAACCATTCGTTATTTATTTTTTCTTGTGCCGCTTGTTCGTTTAGTAATTCCTCTCTTGCTTGAGATGCTAGTAATTCAGCATCAGCAATAGCTTTATCGTCAATAGCTTTTTGTTCTGCAATTTTAGCGTTATCAATTTTTTCTTGTGCCAATCGCTCAGCTTCAACGGTCGCTTCTTTTGCTATACGAATATCGTTATCAATTTGAACCTGCTTTAGTCGTGCTTCCTCTACTGCTTCTTCAGCTTCAAGCCTAGCTTTTTCATCAGCAAGATCGCGCTCGAACTTTTCATCCATTAATATAGCGACCTCTTCATCGTTTGCTTTTTCTTTTGCTAATAATTCAGCCTTTACTCTTATTAATCTATCTGCTTCTATTTTCGTTTGTTCATCTTCCCAATCAGTAACGGGCTTTCTTGCTATTACTTTTAACTCATCAAGATCGTCGCGCATTTTCTTTCTTGCTTTATCAACTTTTTTGGCGTTTTCCTTCCAGCCTGAAACTAGATCTTTTCCGCAATCATCGTACTTAACTTTTATTTTTGCCACCTTACTGGCTAAAGATATTGTTTTTGCTCTACCTGCCACTGTGGTTAAGTCATGTTCAAAGCTATTAACTTCATCTTTAACTTGTTGAACATAAGAATCAAGCCCTTTTTCCGCGGTGAATACGCTTAGTGCTGTTTCTGGTGATATTTCTGCTAATTGATTTTTCATTCTATAAATCTCCCTTTAACTTAATAATTAATTTATTCATCTTTTCAACGAATGCGTATACTTTGATTTTCATTTCTTCGATATATTCTTCATCGCGGAAAACTCTTTGCTGTAAATATCCTGCTTCACACTCAAGGCGAGGATCAAAGCTTAAAAAGTCGCACCATTCGCGCTCAGTAACCCATAGTTGCATTTGAATCTGTGCTTTATAGTCTGCGCTGTAATCGTCAGATAATGCGCGTTTAATCTGTGTTGTGGTGTTCGGGCATTTAATCTCTAGCAGTCCTTTATCACCGATAAGACCATCAGGCGAAATACCTACTTGCTCGTTGTGCTCAACAAATGCCACCTCTTTAACATCTACAAAATCATTATTTACTGCGTACATTGCGCGGGCTTGTGGCTCTGTTTCTGTACCCCATCGCATAGCATCGTTTTCAAAGAATGGTTTTGAATTACCTGTTAATACTTCAGCGACTAATTCGATCATGTAAGTTTCAGCCATCTTGCTTGGTGCAGAACCTCGACCTTTTGACAATACATCGCTAACTTTTGATGCTGTCACCTTGCCCAGCCGCATAGCTAGCCATTCAGCACTGCCCTGCTCGCACGTTTCTATAATATTCATGATGCCGCCTTATAAATCTTATCAAAGTCTTTTGCTTTTATTTCATTTAGCATGGTGAACTTAAATGCTGTTGAGATTTGAATTCCTTTATTTGTATAGTTGCCATCAGAATCACATAAGGCGGCAATTAATAAATCAACTTGCTCTGCATTAAGTAATAAATCAATCTTCTTGCTGCCGTCACCCTCATATTCACCGTTGAGATCTTCACCAGCCCACAAGTCAATGCCTAAACCATGAAGTGCAATGGCCTTTGTTAGCGCTCGCATTTGGCTTTTATTAATATCATTAGCCTTTGGCGCTGTAGCTGTTTGGTTTTTAAAGTCAAGTACCGCCATCATTTGAGTTTTAACCAAGCCGTTTATAGTTACTGAGCATTCAACAAAGTAACCAACCTCTGTCTTTAGGAATGGCAAGTAATCCCATTTCGTAAACTCCCAAGTCATTTCAGGGAAAAGCTTTGACGCTTCGCGAACTGCATTTGACCATGATAAATAATCGAAATTACCTTTCTTTTTTGTTAACGCTGATACATCAACGTTGTTTAATACTTCAAATACTTTACTCATCGCCCATCTCCCACAATTCGCCAGTCTCTATGCGTTCATTAATCGCATCCATTTTATTATCTATTAAGCCTGTGACCTCGTAAGCCATCACATAAGAGTGCTTAAGTATTTCTGCGTGCAATTCAGCAAGTATTAATTTACGTTGCTTTAATGCTTGCGTTGCGCCTTGTGTGTCACTTGGTAGTGTTCCGTCAATCATTTTTACTCTCCTGAATTAGTTGCCAGCATTAGCTTAGTCCTTTTGATAAGAAGTGGGACGGGATGCGGCTGGCTTCGCTGCTTAACTTCTGGAATTAATATTAGCACCTCTGGAAATTAACGCAAGCGTTTTGTTGCAATTAATTCAACGTATGGTATATTTAACGAAACAAACAACAGGAATAACTAACAATGTTTAATTTAAGAGTTGCAGTAAAAACAGCATTAAGTAAGAAGGGCAGAACCATGACTAGCGTAGCTGATGCCATAGGCAAGGATAGAGCGTCTTTAACTTCATCTTTATACAATGGCAACACTGTTATGGATACAGTTAAAAGCGTGGCTTATGAGCTAGATTATAAATTAAGCGAGTTTATCGCATTAGGAGAAGATTAATGGCTAAATCAAAGGCGTACCATAACGGCGAGCATTCAGCTAGCCCAATAATTGCTGAATTTGATGTAATACAAACTGGATTAACTAAACGTGAAGCTTTTGCTATGGCAGCTATGCAAGGGATACTTGCTAATAGTGAGCCTAATTCATGGAGTGAGGAGCAGTGGTACAGTAATTTTTCAAAGCAAGCTGTTAATCATGCAGACGCATTACTTAAGGAGTTAGCTAAATGAAAATAATAAACAAGATTAATAAATTCATCGACTGGTTATTATTTTGAGGGGAATGGTTATGTTAAAAAGTGAAGTGGTAGAATTGATAAATAAGGCAACTAAGAATGTAACTGTTCCAGCAGTGGCAAAGCAAAAGGCTGAATTTTACAAGGCCGGAGTTCGTGAGCTATTAACTCAGATTCAAAATGAAATAGACCTGCTGGAGAAATAACATGATTAACGAATCAGAACTAAAAGAAGAAGCTGCAATATATAACACCAGGATTAAACGTGTTCGTGCTATCTGTAGTAAAATTGACGCTAACAAAGCAGAAGCTAGACGTAAAATTGAAGATAAAAATAACGATAAAATGATAGAGGATTCTTTTGCGCTCGATTGCTGATTACTTACTAGATATTATTGTTGTTTTTAAAAGCTCTTAACGGGGCTTTTTTATTGCCCTAATATTCTGCCGAAAAAACACACCTATTTTCACTATAAAATTTTAAGTTAAATCATATACTTATAAATATCAAAACATCACGCTAAAATTTACGCAAAAAAATAGCCACTATTTAAGTGGCTTTTTATTGACTACGATTCTTTGAACTCTTTAACAAAATCATCACATATCCCAACAGCCAGAACAAACGCTATCAACTCTTCACGCTTAATCTTAACGTCACCAAGCAATACATCATGTAAATCTGGCGCCAACTGTATACTTATATCTTTACATTGAATCCCAACTATCTTAGGTTCGCAATCACTTCCTGTTATGTAATGAAAATCATCTACCGGAAAATCTATAATATTATCCATTTGTTTTCCCTTTATTCAACTTATCAACATCTTCATTCTTAACACTGGACGATTCACGCCAAGAACCTTTATAATAATACTCAGCGTAAACCCCTTTAGTTTTTCTATACTTCATTTCGTTCTCTATCAATATCTTTAAACATTCGCTTGGTGACTCCGTAACCTTTGTAATACATTATCACCAGGTTAGCTGGAAATACTCCTTTAAGTGCTTCGTATGCGTTATATCGTAAATAAGCTTTTGCATGTGCCATTGTTACTCCTTACTTGTCTATGTTAATTAAATGGATTTATCGTAGGTTAATTCAAATATATCTGGCTTACATGGGTAAAACTCACCTTTAACGCCTTTGATAATATAATCGCCAATACTAGCTGTTTGTGTTTCTTTGTCGCTTTCAAGAGTTTTTAGCTTCAGACCATCGCGCTTAACAATGCTTTCGTAATCATCCCATTTATCACTAGCAACATTACTACTAGTGTCAGGCGCTCCATAAATAAAACTATAAACTGCGCGAATATTCATTCTTGTTAATTGTACCGCTTCAATCTCTACTGGTTTTTTTCTGTATTTCATCATTCCATTCCTTTAGTTAGGTTATAGCTGGTTAATCAGGCAAATAATCAGATTCAGTAAATCCAACTTTAATCATATCAGGACTAAACGACATCATATTTCCAACGTTAACACTTTTACTTACTGGCTCTAATTGAAACCCCATATTATCCATTGAATTGATTCTGAATATAGTGCCTTCTGGTATTGATTCTTGCTCGGTATTTTGGCCTTCTTCGCATTTCCACATTGTAACTATTTTGTATTTTGATACATAAAATTTCATTCGTTCATTCCTTATTAGTTTATAAACCTTAGTGCTTGGTTATTTATACATCTCAGGGTTAGCTCTGACTGTGTTTATTACACTTGCTAAATGCCTTGATGACTTACCAGTTTCGACCATAATACTTTTTAGCGTGTACCCATCTGCCAGCATATTAGCGACATGTTTATGAAGTGATTCCGACTTTAATTTTTCGCGCTTATCCATAATCATTCCTTTTGGTTGTTATTAACTTTGTTTATTAGCTTCGATTATTGCTAGGCAAATGGCTTTATTGGGGTTAATATCTCGAATGTAAGCACCATATCCATTGTCGGCTTCATCGTCATAATAAGCCTTTGTGGTTGTTGATTTTAAATGCTCGTAATACCTAGTGAACTCAACTGTTATTTTATACTTAACCATTGACTGAAAACAAAGTGCATCGTCTGTTAGTGGGTTGTATGGCTTGTATCCTCCATGGCCTTCATCAGCAATCATCCAATTAAAGCCAAGTACTGACTGCATCATCAAGACATTATCGCCATTTATCTCAGCTACACGCTTACATATTTCTAAATCTGTTAATTCCATTATTCATCCCCCTGTTTTGTTTTATGTGATTAGTTAAACTTTGTCGTTCAGTGCTTTCTTTAGCTCGCTATTATCCAATACTAACCGACCTATTAATGTTATCGCCTTTGAGGTTTTTAAACTAACGTCAGCAGCTACCGAAGCATCACAAGCTAAATAAATCGCCTGTTGCATTTTTAATAGTTCTTTTAGAAATGGTTTTATATTTTTATAATCTTGCTCGTTCATTACTCTTTCCCTTCTTGTGGTTTGATTAGTTATTAACTGGTTTATTAAATT
>TARA_R110000851_G_scaffold111870_5_pt1 | contig 16359 bp, 7 predicted proteins | sample TARA_R110000851 | Tara Oceans TARA_R110000851 (sample SAMEA4397627) | marine metagenome | biome: Polar Biome; feature: [DCM] deep chlorophyll maximum layer (ENVO:01000326); material: water (ENVO:00002006), including particulate matter (ENVO:01000060) such as... | depth 17 m | reverse complement strand
AGCTTATTGGTAATCTTCCAGCATTAAGAGAAGCTCAAGAAGAAGTCGCTCTTGGTGGATTCGAGATGCAGACTGAAAGAATGGGCGAAGGGTTTACTAAAGCAATGGATACGTTGCAAACACACGCTGGAGCAACAGATTTAGTTACTTCTGCTGGTATTAAAAAGAAAGAACTTGAGTCTATTGATACAATGGAATCTGCTTTTGAAAGTCAAGAAATTGGTCTTCGTAAATCATATGCTGATATAAGTACTGAATATCAAACATCATTATCTGAATACCAGAATAAATTAAAACAAGTAGGATTACAGAAAGACTTAGCTCAGGAGCAATCTGAACAATGGTATCTTGGTAAAAATATTGGGAAATTTGCAAATTGGCAGATGGGTAATATTAAAAAATTCAACAATTTTCAAGTTAATACAGCTAAAGCTCTAACGCCTGGTGGTGACAAAGGCTTTTCTTGGGGATTAGGTTCATAAATGGCATCTGACGGCACAGTAGTATTACAATCAGTCAATAGAATGTTTGACAGGCTTTTTGCTGAAAAAAGACAGCGTAGTCTTGATGCATTAAAGATGGTAGAACTTGGTCTAAAAGATAGACAAATGACAATGATGGAAGAAGCTAGAGGATTACAAGCTGACCAATCTCGTATGCAAATGGCTATGGTTAAAATAGCAGATATGGAGAAATTTACTAATGTTCAGAAAGCAAAGATAGCTAATGACTTCTTAGTATCTTCAAGGTTCTTAGATTTCTATAATCCTGACAACCCTGAATGGGCTGTAGATTTTACTAAAGCATTAAAAGGTGAATACAAGCAAGGTTTTATGGGTGATGAACAAGGATGGAAATTCTCAGATAGAAATGCTTCATTAATTGCAAGTTCACTTATACAAGCACAGGCTGGTAATCCAGATGCAGTACTTACTATCATAGATAGAGCTAATAAATCTTATTTAACAGCAGAAAGTGGTCAGCAATTAGTTGCTGAAGACGCTAATCTTCTAACTGGTTTTACAAATATGGGAATGTTTGTTGTTGGCCAAGATGAAAAAGGCCAAGTATTTGTAGATAAGTCACCTCAATGGCAGTCTTTAACTGATGCAACTACTAATGTACTATCTAACGAATCTAAGATTGCTGAAGAAAGAACAGGATTACAATCTGGTGACTATGATATAAAAGAAAAATTAAACTTCCTTAAGTATGAGACATTGCCAGACATACAGAAATCTCTCAATGAACTCGATATGCAGAAATTACTTGAACAACAAATGAAAGACGCATATAGTGAAATACCAGATAACACATCACTTGAAACTGAAAAGATTAACATAGAAGGAACAATAACATCTACATCAGATAGATTAAAGCAATTAAGTGATGGATTAGCTACTAAACAATTAGACCTTAAATTAATGAGGGATGAACAGTCAAGTGGATATGCTTTTGATAAAGTTGCATTTGAAACATTAAATACTGATATAGATAGTGTAAAAGCATCAATGGATGTATTAGAATCTGAATTAAAGACTCAAAATGATTTAAGAATAGAGTCTTCTCGTAAAATAGAATTAGAAGAAAGAAATATCCCTATTACAGAAAAGAATATTGAAAGATTAGAAAATGAGAAACAAATGACTAAAATGATGGCTGAATGGGAATTATCTCAAATGACAAATCGACCAGCTAATAAAGAATAATATTTAAATGCCTGATAATCTCACTTTAAAGTTTAAAGAAGAGTTAGAAAGAAAAGGTGTAGTAGCTACAGATGCTCAAATAGAATCTTTTCTAAAGACTCAAATACAGACTCCTAAGCAAGCTCCTGTAAATCTAGGAGGGAGCTTATATAGTAACGTGAGTCCTGGATTACCTTCTTGGTATGAAGGAGCTCAACAAGGTCAACAACAAGAAGAAGGTATTACAGCTGGTGATGTTACAAGAAATCTATATGAAGGATTAGGATTAGCTGCGTGGCAATATGCTGATATAGCAGCTTTCACTATTCCTAGTGCTATACTTGGCACAATGGGTATAGACCCTGTAGAAAAGTATAAAGAATTAACAGGAGTAGATGAATTAACAGCTACTGGTAAAGTTGGTGAAGTCATTGGTCAAGCTGCTGGTTTCTTAAAGCCAATTAAATGGGTATCTAAAGGAACGTCTGCTATTGTATCGAGACTTTCTTCTAAAGGGAGTAAAAAAGTAGTAGGGAATGTATTAGATGACGCATCTAAGATAGCTACTGAGAAAGGTTTATCTTCAAATGTATTTAGAAGTACATTAGATACTGAATTCAAAACAAAGGCTACATCTAAATTATTAGCTAATTACTCACTTTCTCCAGTTGCTATTGAAGCAAGTAAACAGCAATTAAAACAAAACTTAGGCAAATCATTACAAACAGCGTTTCCTAAGGCTGAATCTGGTCTAATAGATGATATGGCTGAAAGAATTGTACTTGATTTAGGTAAGAATGGTAGACATATAAATAGTGTAGGCCAATGGATACAAAGGTCACTAGGTAGAACACTTAGCCTTAATGAACAAGGTATGGTATCTAAATGGGCAACTCACGCTGGTGAGATGACAGTTAGTTTTGGTCTTTATAATACTATAGTCAATGGTGTACAAACAATGGCTGGAAATGAAGATTTCGACCCTGTTGGTAACTTTTATCATGCATTGACATTCTCTTCGCTACTTCCTTTCGTAGAAGCTCTCCCAGGTGGCGGTAAAATACCTATAGTAAAGACTACTAAAGATATAAGAAAGATTCTAAAAACATATAAAGATTCTAATTATGATGATATGTCAGCTGGAGCATTGAATGGAATATTAAAGATAATTACTAATAATAATCATTTAAAGCAGAAATCATATGGAGTTATAGCTTCTAATAATGCATGGCGTGATTTATCTAAGAAAGAATCAATAAAAGTATTAGACGAAATAAAAGCTACAGGCGGTATTGATAAGATATGGACTGAATTTGCAGCTGCAGCAGGTAAGGATTTAGCTTCATCTATTGGTAGGATGTCAGCTGGCGCTTTATATTTCAACGCTGAGACATTGATGGATGAACAGCATATTAAAGGATTAGACCCTGAAGTATTAGGTGCTCACTTATTAGTTGGTGCTTTCTTTACTAGAATGAGGAAGCCTACATTTGATAAACAGCTTCCTACATTAACAGATTTCCAATCTAAACTTCAATTACTCAATTCGATGGGTATTGATGCTAAATCAGCTGAATCATGGAATAGTTATTATAGCAACAGACAGATAATGGCAGCTGCTAATGGTGGAGTGATTAATGAATCGAGATTAAAGTCAGTATATGATGTTATATATAATGAAAAAAATCAAGAGATGTCTAAGTCTGAAATTGACACTAAAACAGGTAAAGAAATTGAGAGGATTGGTTCTGATATACTAGACCCTGAATTCAATTTACTTAGGTTTGCAAAAGACATTTCTGATATAAGGCGTGTATCTGAAGCTGTTAATAACTCTGAGCCTGAGAATTTAGTAGCCCTTGAGAATCTTTCACCATCTAGAGCAAGAGAATTACTTGCAAAATTAAAAGAAGTGAGGATTAATAAAGAAGGCGAACTGCTTAGTGAAGAGAACTTTGATGACTTTCATGTAGATTTACAAAGAACAATGGTAGAGAATGGTGCTAATACTATTGTAAAATCAGTAATAGAATCTGCTAGAAGACTTGGTTTACAAGTAGAAGGAAGTCCTGAAGATTTTAATTTAGATAGACAAACTCTTAGAATACAAGATATAGAAGGCGATTTTAATAAGCTTGGAGAGAATCATGGAGCTTTAGTAGAATATCAAACTCTTGTAAACATTCTAAAGGCTCATGGGTATGTAGGCAATGTAAAAGCTGTTGAAGGTAAAAATGTTGATGCTGTTATGAAAACAGAAGGGATAGATGGTCTTCATTCAGAAGTTGAAGGTTTAATGCGCTCAATGACTGATAGATTGAAGAAAGATAACTTCCCAGATGGAGTAGAAGTAGAAGTGCTACCTACGGACAATGCTTGGTTAACATTATTAGGTAGATACAGAACTCAAAAAGACTTAGTTGATTTATACAATGGTATAAAAGGCAAGAATACTGAGATGTACGAATCTCTTAAAACTATTCTTGGTACTGAGATGCCTAATGAATCAACAATAAGAGAATTAGTTACTGTTAGTAAAACTAAGCCTGATGATAAAGAACAAGCTGAATGGGATAATATACAAGCGTCATCATTGCCTGAATTACAAAGTAAATTGCAATTAATTGCTTCATTATGGGGTAAAGAGAATAGGTCTTCTACAAATAAAAAAGTAGAAATTAATTATGAAAATGCTAGAGCATTAGTTGGAATGTTTGAATCAAACAATCGTTCAATATTTAGAGAAGGTTTTGTAGATAGATTTAGCGTATATCACACAAGTAGAGAATTTAAAGATGCTAGGTTAGGTGTAAGAGAAGCTGGCATTATGAATATTGCTAGAGAATTCTTAGTTGGTGATAAGAATATTGATATGAATAACTTGTGGGTATTTCCTGATGGAACAGCAGCTAGAGAATATCTCAAAAATGAAGGTTATTCTGAATCTGAAATAATTGAAATGATGGAGAAATATGATAAGATAAAAACATCATTAGCTAGGATGGACGGTAAGTACATCAAGTTTGAAGACCAAGTTAATCTTAATGCTGAAACAAAAGGCGATGTAGGTGGTTTTATAAACGCTGCTTATGAGTTAACTGGAGTAAGACAAAGAGATTTATTAAAAGAATATGATAGAGTAAGAGAGAAGTCTCAAGAACAAATAGAAATGATAGAGAAAACAAATTCTATTATTACTAGTCTGTTTGATGCAGAAAGCAATGCTATGATGAGACTTCCAAAGTCAGAAGTTATAAAAGTTGTAGAAGAAATAAATAAATTACTTCCAAACAATTTAATTCATGGGAAAGAAGTAACATTTAGAGACAAAGACCTTCAGAAATATATGGAAACATTGAAATCTACAATGGAGAAATGGATAGATGCCTCTGACGCAGCTGCTGAGTTCTCAATGACAGATAGTATGTATGAAGGTGGACTTAATTTGATAGAATCAAGAGGTCGTACAATGAATAAACTCAGAGATACGATACAGAGACTTCAAGACTTAGGTTCTTCTTCTATATATAGGGCTCGTAATTCAAGTAGAGTAAAGAGTGAATTAGCTGCTTCTTTAGTAAGAAAATTAAAAGATATGAAGATTGAAATATCTGAAGAAGCAACATTAGATGAAATATACGATAAGTATGACTTTGAGCCAGGTCAGAAGAATATTGAGAATTTCTTAGAAGAAGTTAATATTAAAATTATTTCTGAAATGAAGAATTTGTCATCAGAGCAATATGATGCTATGAATGAAGAAATATCAAGAAACCGTAATATACTTAGCGATAATAACTCTCAAGTAGACAAGCTTACATACCAAGTCTTAGAAAGAAACTACAGTAAATTTAATGACCAATTAAAAGATGAGAATCTCGCTTCTCACAGAAGAGATATTGATGAAGCAATAGAATTAAATCATTCAAGTGATATTATATCATTAAGCGTTAATCGTTTAGTATCAGAAGTGCATAAAGCTATAGATAAAAAGAATGATGGAGATGTTGTGAAATCTCTTACCGAAAAGATGAAATTCAATAAAGAATTTGCAGGGATGATTTCAAGTCAATTTGGTACTAACCCAATAAAAACAATATCATTTTCTGAAAATGGTTTAATAGAAGGCAATAATCAATCTGAATTAATCATAGAGAATAAGTTTGAAGCTGATGGAGGATTCTCTCAGTTTCAGAAGAATTTATTAGGGGATGGTGATGCTCCTATATTTATTTATAAAGTAGGGAGAGGTTCTGTATTTGGTGGTAGAGCATATGAAGACTTCTCTGATATTCCAGCTGGTGCTGAAGCTAAAGGTGCGTTGTTTGATAAACCAGCTAGTGTTATTGATAGAGCTGAAGGTAGTGGATTTGGAAAAGGATTTACAGGAACAAGAGCTACAATTAGTTATGTAGACCAGTTATATATAAGAACAGATAATATTGTAGATAAACCTGAAGTTGCTCAAAGATTTAAAAGAAAGTTTGATGAATGGTATGATAACATAGAAGGCGAATTAAGAGGTTCTGATTTAACTAATTTTGAAAGAATGTTTAAAGAATGGAGAAATTCTGAATCACTCGGTCTTGATGCTCCAGTTACTAGAGAAATCATTAAGAATATGTATTGGCATCATCTAACTCCTGAAGGTTATAAAGACTTAATTAGTTCAGCAAATAGTAGAACAGAATTAAACGAGAAAGCTGTTTCATTATTGAAATACTTTAATACTATGTCTACATCTGGTGCAAAAGTAAGAGGTAGTGAGAGATTCTTAAAAACAATGCAAAAAGTTGCTGAATCTCAAGAAAGAGATAATAACTTCTGGTGGGATTCAAATGGTACACAATGGAGAGATGTAAATACATCTATAGACAACTATGTTAACAGAGGTCATTTAAGAATTAAAAGTATTAAAGATGAATCTATTGCAGGTTTTGGAGCAAAAGAATTAGTAAGAAGTAATTTATTATCAAGAAGAAATGAGTTTGCTCAAGGTACTGAGGCTAGAAAGAATATAGATAATATGCTATCTAAACTTGATAGTGGCGATTTTGCAAGTCTTGAGTCAAGTTCTATTAATGCTCAGTCTTGGTTAGGTACAGACGCTGCTAACATATCGTATTTACATAAAGGAAGAGTACTTTCAGATAATATAGCAGGCGTTAAACCTGTTGGATGGTCACAATCTCAAGATATATTGTTAAAAACAAACTTTGTATATGACAAAGATATTGCTGACTTATTAGAAACAGCTGGTATAGATATACTTACAACAGAAAGTGCAGCTAAAAGATTTGGTCCTGGTCATACTGAATTAGTAGCAAGAGGTACAGACTCTCAAGGCAATATTGTTTCAAGACCTATACAAGAAGGAGACTATAAAGGTTATAGAGAAGCATTTGAAGCTTCATTACAGTCATTGCAACAATCTCCTACTGGTGAATTAAAGATTGAAGACTTATTCTTTGGTAAGTCCAATGAAAGAAAGATGGCTAATGTTTCATATGGTGTCATTGATTTTGTTGACAAGATAGGGTATCATGCATTTACTAAAGATTATATAGATTATTATGGCAGGTTAGACAATGCGTTAGGTGACTTATTGAAGATGAGAGACCCTAATGATATTACAAGAAATGAAGTTTTTGCGAATACAGTAAATATAGCTAGGGATAATGGAGAGATATTTAACGATGCTTCTTCTGGTTCTCTAAGCAGATTAGTCGAGGCTGGTGTAGATATTCAATCAGTTCTTACAATGGCTCCAGCTGAAAGAATGGTTGTTAGAAGAATACTTGGTGAGATGGGTAAAGTAAAAACAGAGCATGGCTCTTATTCTGTACTTGTTCCTTATCTTGAAGGTTCTATTCCTGTATATGGTAAAATAGATGGAGTTGATAAGCAATTAATGTTTGGAGGTAAAAAACTCTCTTCTTATGACGGTGATATAAAAATTGGTGACTGGGATAAAGTTAAATTTGTGTTTGAATATAAAGACCCTTCAGGTGAAGGATGGGATTTCCAAGTAGGAACTAAGACAAGAGAAGGTAAAATAGAAGTATTTGCTAATGACCCATATGTTGGAAATAACATTCCTAATAGAAGACCTTTTGTAGAATCATTTGTTAAAGAAGTGCGTCAAAGGCTCGACAGACAGTATGGTCAAGGAAACTCTACATATAAGAATTTATATGATACTCTTGAAGTAATGGGTGAAAAAACATCTGTTAAGGGTGAGAAAATAAAAGGCAAGATACATTCATTAAGTCTTCGTATTCCTAATCTAGCAGGTGATATAGCAATTCATAAAGTAGAAGGGTTCTTAGATACATCATTAGGGAACGCTACTGGTGTTAATCCATTTGATTTATCAGTTGTACACCAAGCTGACTTCGATGTAGACGCTATATTTAATCATCACGATATGCCAAGAGAATTAATTGATAGTGTTACAAAAAATGTTGCAAAGACACCTGATGCTTTTCCATATGAATCTGATAAAATGGATGGATTAGATATATTTAATATGGGTAAAGAGATTAATACTGTTGGGAAAGGTGGTGACAAAGATTCATTAGAAGAATACTATAATAACTTTAGGAATTCACAAAGAATATTTGGCTCTATTATGAACTTGTCTCCTGGTTTAAGTGCTTTGAAAAGACTAGAGTTCTCATTTGCAGATGGTGAAATGATGGATTTAGAAAGCAATGCATTTATACCTGTAAAACAACGAATGAAGAATTCACTACAAACTATTATTGATGCAACAAAAAGGTCTAATGTAGTATCAAGAGCTTCAACTGAAGATGTTACTAAGTTTATATTATTTGGTAAGTCTTTCGATGGTTCTGAGAAGATTACAGAACAACTTTCTAAATATCGTGAATTTAAAGACCACCAAGATGGTGATACAAATTGGGACGGTCTATTTAATTTAAGTAAATATAAAGGTGGTAGCAAAGAAGTAATGGAAGATGCTATCATAGAAGTAATTAATACTGTTAATACACAGAATAGAATGTTAACTGGTGTTAATGATGCTGCTGGTAGAAGGGCTCCTGACTTTAATCAAATGATGTATATAAGAAATAGACTTGAAAGATTTTTGCAGAACCCTAATAAAACTGTATTTAATAACTTATTATTTAAATATAGAGTATTAGATAAAAAACGTAAAAGTGAATTTGTACCAGATTTAATAAATCTATTTTATGGGATGAACCAAAAAGGGTCATATGCAGATAATAAATTATTCTTAAATGACTTATTCAAGAAAGGTAGTGTAGACCAAACAGTAGATATGACTAGAAAGAAAATCTTTTCATTAAGAATGGAGCCTGCTCAGGCTAAAGACGGCTCTAAGAATATACATCTTACTGGAGTAGGTGGAATTATAGCTGATAAATTTGGTACACAGTTACACGATAATTCTAAAAGAGTAAAAGCAGCTTCAGCTACAGATACTCAATTTATACACAATGCAATAGATAAATTTGAGACAGCTAATATGCTATTAAGCGAAGAATCTCTTATAGATGTAAATGAATTCACAAATACAGTAAATAATGTTGGTGGTGGAGAATTATTTGGAAAGTATGGTGATTTATTCTTTAAGGATTTATCTAAATCAGCTCCAAATTCAAAAATATTAGAAAGATATTCTGTAATGTACCATGTATTGCAACAAAGAGAATCGTCATTAAGGCGATTTATTAGTAGTAATATGGGTTCTAAATTCAAATCAAATTCTGTAGCAAGGGCTCAATATAAATTGAATTTAATTGGTTCTGCTAAAGATTATTTTAATAAAAGAGAATCCGAGCTTATTGATTCTATAAGACCAGAAGATGGCCCGTCTGTATTGAAAAACCATTTCTTTTTTAATGACTATGATTTAAGACAGAGAAATTCGGGTTATATGCATTTAAATAGGACAAATGAAACTCAATATGTATATAGAGTTAGTGAAAAAAATGCACGTGTTAAATATGCTTTTGTAAGCTCAGTTGCACCTTTAAGTGGTGGCATAGCTGGCAAAAGATTTTTAAGAAAAGGCTCTGAGTATGTTGTATTAAAGAACCCTATAAGGCATGAGTTGATGTCTAATAAAGAAGTTCAAGATTCATATGCTTTATTGAAAACAACTGGTGAAGCAATAGCTGATAACATAGAAGGTATGAATCCAAATATGGTAGATGCTTTTTATAGTAGACTTTCAAAATTAAAAAGTGATTTATACGAGTTAAGTAACCAGACATTCAAAATTGTTAAAGGTTCACAAGTGTTTGCTCAACGTAATTGGATGGATGCTAAATTACATGAAGATAAATTAATAACAGATTTCTTTGAAAAAACTCTTGATGGAACATCTCAAAGTCATGATGCGTTATTTACAGCAGCTTCAATAGTAATGAAACCAACTGCAACATCAGGTCTTGTTAGGCTGAAGTCTGGTAAAGACTATATAGCATTACCTTCATTTAAGATAAACAGAAGGCTTGTTCTTGCTGTAGAAAGATATATACATAGTAGAGCAAATGAGCCAGGAATAAGAGATGTATATGATTCTATATTTGGCGAGTACGGGAGGCACTACAGACGAGCTGTTAATAAGATTGCTCATCCTACAGAAGAATCAATGTATAGAAGTGATATGTATTTAAATGGTAATGTGCATGCTGACAGAAATCCATTGCTTGACTTTGTATATGATAAACCAGGGTTCTTATATATGCCTAACGTATTGCAGAGAGTCCAGAAACCTCTTAGGAGATATGGAGGAAGGTCTTATAAAGTTATGGATATGCATGGGAATGTTCGTAGAGTTACTAATTACGAAGGGATAGGTCAGGGCATAGAAACATTGCAAGAATATTATAGTAGTGAAAAAAATTATGAAGATACTATTAATTCAAAAGAGGCTTGTTTATAATGAATCCTTGTGTAGGTCGAAAACGGTCAGAAATAGAATCAGAAACAAAGCTACGAGCAATGAGAGATTTATTTGATGGTAAGTCTATAGAGAATATAGATAATAAAAATATGAAAGTAGATTCAGCTCTTGTTGAGTCATATGGTACATCTGATACATCATTTGGCGACAAAATGTTCAAAGAGATTGTTTGGAAAGCTACATATAAGCCTATAGAAGCAGCTGAATCATTTAAAGACGCTGACTGGAGAAGGATTTCAACTGAGATTAAGAAAGAAGCAGAAGGATTAAGAAATCCATCATTGTCATTCCTTGAAAAATATGGGTATGTTAAACGTGGTGTAATGAGGAAGCATGCTGTTACTAACTGGTTTAATAGGGAAATAAATGCAACTTCTAATTATGAAAGAACAAAATATTCACAGTTTACTCATAGAAATAGAAATATTAGTAAGATTTTACGGCAAGAAACTATAAAAAGAGGTGGCCAGAATATAACATTCTTAGGTATTAAGGCTGAAAAGAAGCTAGAGAAGCTAGAAAATAAATTATTTGAAGTTCTCCATGACGTAGCAAATGCTAAGCAGAATAAGCAAGATACTCTTAATTTAGATAAGAAAGCTAACTTAGTTCGTGATGAAATTCTCGATGTACTAGAGACTAAAGGCGGTGAAGTTCTCTGGGATTTTGTACAGTATATGAATAAATCACCAGATAAAACAGGTACTGTCAGAAAAGAAGATGGCACAGAATATTCAAGAGGAGTAACAGAAGCTGGTACAGAAGCTAGAGATATGCTTAATGAAATGGGAGGCGTATATGTTTCAGGTCTTAGAAAACATTCAGAAGTTGTTAATCTTGCATTTCTTAATTCACCTAAAATTACAGCAAGCCATAGAGCTACTCCATTAGGTCAGAGAGTTATACAATATCAAAAAAGAATTGCTGAGCAAGTTAAAGGAATAAAAGAAGGTATGGAAAATGGTAATTATTTTCCTCATTATCTTATGGAAACAATGGTTCGCATAGAGAAAGAAATGGATTCTGTTTATGCAAAGAATGACCCTTTGACATCTCAAGATGCTGAAACTCATTTAGGGAAACTTGAATCTGTTTTATCTAAAATGAGAGATGAAATACATAGAAGCCCAGTTTCTACTAAACATAGACGACATTTAGCATATGATAATTGGATTAAGAATCCATTGTCAGTACTTAGAAAGTATGGTCTTGATGCGATGGCTTTTAATAAAGCTCAATATTTAAAATCTGCTTATGCTCAAACAATTAAACATATGCCAAGAGATAGTGAAGCTGCTCATGCTATGAATAAGTATGTGCAAGATGTATATACATTAGCTGATAAAGGATTTGTAGACAGACCTGGTTGGGTTAATAAAACAGTAAGAGTATTAACTGGTTTTGAGTTCTTATCTAAGATAGGGTTTGGTGTAGGTACAGCTGCAAGAAATACAATGTCTGGTCTTTACTTTATACAAGGTCTTGGCAATAGAAAGTTCGCTCATTATATGTCTGAATGGACAAACCCAATCAATACAAAAATTGTCAAAGAGATTGAAAAAGTTGAAAAAGAAAGTGGTTTTAAGTTTGAAGATATGGCTGAAGAACTATATACAGAAGGTCTAGTACCAACTAAAGGTGTTAGAGGTTCTGATATAGATATGGTTGTAGATGAAAATGGTAAACCAAGTTTCAGATATAAAGAAGGCAAGGCTTGGAAAACATTAGATTCTAGCTTGTCATACGCAGCTGGTAAAGGTGCTATATTTCAAAGAGTTACAGAGAATATGCTTCGTAGACATATGTTTAGGTCATCATTCTTTACAAAGTTTCAAGAATTACAAAATTCTGGAGTTAAAGATAAAAAAGTATTAAGTGATAAATCTAAATCATTTGCACTTGATATGGTTAATAAGTATGCATTTGAGTATGCAGCTCATCAGAAAGCACCTATAGCTGGAGGAGACCCAGGCGTATTAGGAGCTAGTGGTCAAGTTATATTCCAATTCTTTCATTATCCTATGTCTTTCTTACAAAATCAATCAGAGATACTTAGGAACTCAAAAGACGCTGCTTTAGCTAGACAATGGGATAACCCTGATGTTTTAATACCTGTTAGATTTGCAGGGTTAGCCTTAATGACTGGTCTAATGTCTGGTGTATTCAATAGAGACCTTACGAGGCTAATGGAAAATGATTCAGTAGATAGAATAAAAGAATTAGCTAAAGTATTAAATGGCGAAAAAGAAGTAAAAGGTAGAGGATATGTTGGTCCTTTTGTAGGTGATTTAATATTCTTCGCTACATTAAATGAAATAATAAAGATGCCTGATAATGTATTTGTTGATATGGTAGCTGGTTATAACAATGCTTACAAGCTTACAGATGAACAGAAAAGAGCCCGTCTATGGTCTACATTGAATGTTGAAGCATCAAAGATAAAACATAAACATATACCTACATTACAAAGTGGTGGAAATGTTAGTATACTTATGCATGAGCTTGGTACATATCCAAGAGCATGGACAAGAGAATTACATAAGAAAATATGGGGCAAACAGTCTAAATTAAATAAGGGTGGAAAGAGACAACCTTCATATGTAAAACCTCCTGAGTCTAGTGTTACTGTTCCTAATTTTAATCCTACATCTCAATTCAATAGTAAATACTCTTCAAGCAAAAGAAGAGATATGTTGTCTTCATTGGATAATTTGTAGGCATAGGGTAGACAATGCTACCCCATGCTCACATTTGTTAATTAATAATACTCTTATCTAATGCAATACCTAATCTATATTTGAATAAACCAATTCCGAATTGCAATCTATTATCATCTTCTTCTTTATTTCTTTCTAAATACAATATTAATGGTGTAGCTTTTATTCTTAACATATATCCTGTATCTGTTCTTATTTCCATTATATAGAAATCTTTGTTACCTAATATTTTACTCATCTTTACCTCTCTCTAGACACCAAAGGGCTATTAAAGCAGCATCGCTAATAGCATATGTTATTCTCTTTTCATTATTATATACATCTTCAAATATTTCAGTAGCAATCTCTTTTATCTTTTTTTTCCTTTCTTGTTTTATTTTAGGTAAAGGAGCGTATGATTTCATCCACATCTGAGGAGTAACTTGAATCAATGGAATATTCAATGAACCTATTATACCTAACCACATACCATAATTCATTCCAAACTTAAAAGCAGAACTTCTTGCGTCCGTTGGGAATGCATGAACTTTTTCTATTGCTACTAAAATTGGAAGATTATCTTTAAATGCAGAATCTTTAGCATTTTTTAATAATGATGACATACCTTCTGTTGTATCTGGACATTTATGCATTGAACATTCATAGTTTCTTGAGTGAATTTTTACTAAACCTCCAGATTTTCCAGGGTCAATACCAACAGCAATCATGACCAGTCTTTAGGTAATCCCATTCTTCCAGAAATTTTATCCAATTTATCTTGAATTTTTTTTATAGCTTCTGTGAAATCGTCTATTAGGTCATCAATTCTTTTATTTATTATTTCAACATCTTTATCTATTTTACTTCTATGAACAGCTGGAGCCATTCCAAGAGTGTCTTTTTTAGAAATTGTTTTTTTATCAACTTTCTTAGTTTCTTTCATTGTTGTACTCCTTTATTGTTAATGAGGGGGCAGACACTAAATGAAACAATCCCACCCAGCAATCTTTAGCTGTATCCTTGTATAGCCGCGGCAATACAGTTAACTGTTTCTCTCCACCAGTATACGGCTTTAGCCTTGCATCTGCCCATCTTCTTTTTATTGTTTAGGTGTATCTTTTAACGCTTCTTCTTTAGTTGTATAGAATCTGCATCTATCACCATTGAATCCTACTACTTCTGATGTTACTTTACCATATCTTGTTTTAGCTGATATGATTTCTGATTGGTAAGGGCTGTACTCTTCATCATTGAATACATATCCATACCATACAAATAGAGCAGACTCAGCTGTTTGTTCAATTACTCCACTTTCAGAATAATCTGATAGCCTTGGTCTTGGCTCATATCGTTTTTCAATATCTCTATTTAACTGACTTACTAACAATGCTGAACAATTTTCTTTCTTACATATCCATTTGTAGTCTTGTACTATCTTTTCTATCTGGAATCTTCTTTCAAGAGTATCCGGACATGAAATTAGTTGAATGTAGTCATCAATTATTACATCCGGTTTATGCCTTGATATTTCAAGCATTGCTTCATCAAGAGTTTTAACATCATCAAACATAAGTAAATTGTTTTTATACTTATCTTTTATTTTATCTATTGATTTATTGAATTCATCTGTGCTTCCATTTAAGTCTCCTTTTCTAATTTTTGAATATGAAAGATTCTTTCCTTCCATTACTACAAGTTTTCTTATCATTTCAGGATTAGACATTTCTCTATTAAATATTATTACTTTATTTCCTAGTTCAATTAAAGACCTTACAATGTTTACTACTAATGTAGTTTTACCATGTCCTGGCCTTCCACCTAAAACGGTTATTTCTTTTCTTGTCATTCCTCCTGCTGGTATATCTAATGCAGGTATACCGAATTTAATAATATTATCACCTGTATTAACAAGCTCTCTTGTTTCTTCTACGATGTCTTCAATATCATTTAATCGAGTAGGCCTTATATTCTTTATTTCTTCAAGCAATCTTATATGTTCACCAAGTATTTCTTCCATTGATTGGTGGTCATCTTGAAGTACTGTACTGTAAAGGTTATTTGCACTTTTACTAACAGCTCTTCTAAGATACTTTTCCCATATAATTTTACTATACTTATCGACTAAAGCAGGTGACGGTGATTCATCTGGTAATCCTGATATGTAATAAGATATTCCTTTGTTATCTTCATAATCAGGGTTTAGTCTTTTAAATTTATCAATAACTGTAATTATATCAATTCCGTCTCTGTCTCTATACAATCTATGCATCGCAATCCATATTTTCTTATTATCAGTTGAATAAAATGCATCAGACTGTCTTATCCAATGTTTGCATTTTTCAAATGTTTCAATTCCGCCTTTTAAAACAGAGCCAAGAAGTGCTTTCTCGGCTTCCTCGCTATGAGGTTGTACTTTAAGACTCATTTAATATCTCCTTATTTTTTTATTTATATTAATTAATTCTCCCAACATTGAATACCATCTTTATTGAATTGCATAGTAGTCCAACCAGTCCTTATAATAGGATAGAAAGAATACCTAGCATAATCTGCGTATCTAAGAAATGAACCGCCTCGTATATACCACCTACGTCTTAACTCTTCCGTATTGTCTTCTCCTATAACTAAACTATCCATAGGTTTTACATATAATTGATGATTATGACCTAAAAAGAATACATCTCCATCAGAATACACAGCAGCCATGCTATTTAATTCCGTATCTCCATTCTTTCCACCACCTTTACCGTGACCAGATACAAGATTATAAGTTTTTCCTGCTACATTGACTCTTGTATAACCGGGCATTCTGTAGTATGGGACTCCTATTTCATTTGCAAGTACTTTACATACATCAAAATCTAAGATATTAAAAGAACGCAAGTAATCATGGTTACCTCCCCTAATAAATAGACATTTATCTTTTATAGGTTCTACTAATCTTGCAAACTCCAAGTATTGTTCTTCTGGTGGTATATCTTGACCTCTTTGATTAATTTTATAATGAGGTGGAATT
>TARA_R110000851_G_scaffold165380_2_pt1 | contig 16408 bp, 16 predicted proteins | sample TARA_R110000851 | Tara Oceans TARA_R110000851 (sample SAMEA4397627) | marine metagenome | biome: Polar Biome; feature: [DCM] deep chlorophyll maximum layer (ENVO:01000326); material: water (ENVO:00002006), including particulate matter (ENVO:01000060) such as... | depth 17 m | reverse complement strand
GTTTTACTGTATATGACTACCATGAATAAATCAGACAAAATCTATATTGCTGGTCATCGTGGTTTAGTTGGTTCAGCATTGGTAAGAAATCTGGAAGAAAAGGGTTATACCAACTTGCTCAAAAGAACCCATGCTGAATTGGATTTGACAGATGAAAGAGCAGTAGCAGATTTCTTTAGAATCGAAAAACCTGATTATGTTTTTCTCGCTGCAGCAAAAGTCGGGGGTATTCACGCCAACAATACTTATCCAGCCGAATTTATCCGTGACAATTTAGCGATTCAGAGTAATGTCATTCATCATGCTTATCTAAACAATGTGAAGCGCCTGCTATTTCTTGGTTCTAGCTGTATTTATCCTAAGAATGCACCACAACCTCTTAAAGAAGAATATTTACTGACTGGTCCATTGGAAGAGACCAATCGCCCATACGCGCTTGCCAAAATTGCTGGTATTGAGATGTGCTGGAGTTATAACCGTCAATATGGCACCCAGTTTCTAGCCGCTATGCCAACCAATCTTTATGGGCCTGGTGATAATTACGATTTAAACAATTCTCACGTTCTTCCCGCACTGATCCGTAAATTTCACTTGGCTAAATTGGCTTCGCAAGGTAAGAAAAATATCATTCTTAATGATGAACAAAAATATGGAAAACTGCCCGAGCCATACAGATCTGAATTATTAGCAGCGTGTGAAAAAAGCCAAGCGCCCAAAGTTGTTATTTGGGGAACTGGTACCCCAAAACGTGAATTTATGTATAGCGAAGACATGGCCGATGCCTGTGTGCATTTATTGAATCTTGAAAATGAACAGTACCAGCCATTATTAGGGGCGAATCGTAATGATGGTTTGGCTCCTGTAGTAAATGTAGGTGTGGGCGAAGATCTCAATATTAAACAACTGGCAGAAATGGTCAAAGAGGTTGTCGGGTATGAAGGTGAATTGGTATTCGATGAAACCAAACCAGATGGAACAATGCAAAAATTGATGGAAGTTGAAAGACTCAATGGAATGGGTTGTACAGCTAAAACTAACTTAAATAATGGTATTGAAAAATCATACAGTTCTTTTTTGAGTAAGAAATGAAGTCGTTATTTTTTTTTCAATTTTCAATTTAAGTTACTCAATTTATTTCAAGCTATGAGTGATTTTAGAAAAAGCATCCAGTTTTGGGATAACAACGGTTTACAGCGCTATGTCAAAAACACTTCATGGATGTTAATCGAAAAATTACTGCGAATGTTTGCAGGCTTGTTCGTAGGTATATGGATAGCCAGATATTTAGGGCCTGATCAATTTGGATTATTTAGTTACTCAATTGCTTTTGTTGCTATCTTTTCAAGCATTGCAAAATTAGGTTTAGATGACATAGTTGTTCGTAACCTCGTAAATGAGCCGCATAAAAGAGATATATATCTTGGTACGGCATTTTGGCTTAAATTGATTGGTGCTCTTATATCAATATCAATTGTGATATTTGCAACATTTTTTACAAGTAATGATACAACCACCAATACATATATTTTTATTATCGCTAGTGGGATTGTTTTTCAGTCATTTGAAGTGATTGAGTTTTACTTTCAATCCAAGGTGCTTTCTAAATATGTATCTTTAAGTAAACTAATACAACTCACTGTCTCTTCAATTATAAAAATATACCTCGTTTTGGTTGAAGCTGATTTATTCTGGTTCGTATTAGTGAGTTTGATTGATCAGGTTATGCTTGCAGCGGCATTGTTCGTGGCATATAAATGTCAAAAAATCGGTAATCTGTATAAGTGCTTTGATTTGGTGACAGCTAAAAAATTACTAAAGGATAGTTGGCCACTAATATTCACAACAGCCGTTTTAATGGTACAAGCAAGAATAGATCAGGTAATGTTGAAGGAGATGATAGGTAATACAGAGGTAGGGTATTACAGTGTTGCAATGAGATTGATTGAGGCTGTTGCATTCATGCCTTTATTGTTAAAGAATTCACTATATCCCGCAATACAAAATGCAAAAAACCAATCAGATGAAATGTATGAACATCGACTTGTGAATTTTTACCGACTAAATTTTTTATTGTTTCTATTATTTGCTATTCCAATTTATTTATTTTCAGAAGTTATCGTGACAACACTTTTCGGTCAAGAATACCAACCTGCCGGGATACTCTTAGCAATTATGTCAATAAGACTTTTTTTTACAAACATGGGTTCAGCAAGAGGTGCTTATATACTCTGTGAAAACCTATTCAAATTTTCAATGATAACAATGATTGTTGGGACGCTTTTCAATGTGTTATTTAATTATATTTTGATTGATAAGTATGGTGCTGTAGGAGCCATTATTGCTACGATAATTTCATTTTTTGTAACAATATACGCGTTAGATTTCTTATATACAAAAACAAGAAGAAATATAAAATTTCAATTTTTGGCTATATTTACATTTTTCAAATTAAGCATAAGGTATTAGTAAGTATGGGGTTAATAAATTTTGGACTTCCCGAAGCAGAAACAAAATTCTTAAAAGAAAATTTGGGCCTTAATTGTTTAGTTGAAGGTGGGACATATAGAGGTGTGACAGCGAAGCGAATGAGCTTTATTTTTGAGAGTGTATATACAATCGAAAAATCAGAAGAAATGTTTCGTATTGCTGAAAACAATTTAAGTGAAATTTCAAATGTCATAATGTTAAAAGGTGATACTCGACAATACCTATCCAAGCTACTCACTGAAAATGACAATATTTTATTCTGGTTAGATGCACATTGGAGTGGAGGTAAAACTTATGGTAAAGGGGATGAGTGTCCATTAATAGAAGAGTTAAATATTATTTTTTCATACAAGAAAAATTATATAATTATGATTGATGATGCAAGGCTTTTTTTATCTCCGCCACCTCTTCCTCATGAAATAAGAAATTGGCCATCTTTGTCTGAAATATATAAAGTCTTACCTGATGGTTGGGACTTATTAATATTAGATGATGTGATTTATCTTTTTCCCGAGAAAATTAGCGAGAAATTCAAAATTTTCATACAAAAAATTGTTACTAATAAAACTAACACAAAAGTCTTAGTAGCTCCAACTATGCTTAACGGGTTTAAGATTGTCATGAAAAGTATTGTTGCAGGCAAGATTTTGTAATGTCTAAAATGTTTGAATTCATTAAGAGAAATAAATTTTCACGAAAAGTATATTTTACTTTAAGATCAGTAAATGATTTTTTTAAGTTTAAGCCCATACTATATTTCAAGCAAATTATATGGTTCTTTAAATCAATTCATACACTTAATAAAATAGAGAATAAAAACTTCTCAAAATTTGAATATTATCCCTGCTTATCCGATAACATTTCATATACACCGTTGGATCCAACTTATTTCTTTCAGGATAGCTGGGCTGCAAGGAAAATCTTTGAACTTAAACCAGAACATCATTTTGATATTGGAAGCTCCGCTACAACAATAGGTATATTGTCTCAATTTGTACCAATTACCATGATAGATATTCGTCCTATAAAATTAGAGATACCTAATCTTTATTTTATTGAGGGATCAATTTTAGATTTGCCCTTCGATAATAACTCAATAAATTCACTTTCTTCACTATGTGTTATAGAACATATAGGATTAGGTAGGTACGGGGATCCAATAGACGCCTTCGGTAGTGAGAAAGCAATTGAAGAGATTAAAAGGGTTATAAAGCCTGGAGGAGTAGTTATCATAAGTTTGCCAATCGATAACAATAACAAAGTGTATTTTAATGCGCATCGTGCATTTACGAGGGAATACGTGTTGAATCTATTTATGAATTTTTCATTAATGGAAGAAAAATATCATTATGGAAATCACTTATATGATTATTATGATAAGGAAAAAGGGTTTGGTACTGGTCTTTATATGTTTAGAAAATTAGAATCATAAATATGTATACAAAATTATCATATTTCAAAAGAAAGCTACGTGGGCTTTCAATTAAATTATTCAATTATATTGAAAATAATGGAAACTGTAACTTTGATTCAAACGGAGAAAAATACTTTGTTAATAACTTACTTAAAGATCTTTCAATAAAAAAATCTTTAATAATATTTGATATCGGTGCAAACGTAGGAGAGTATGCCCATATAATTATTCAATCTTCGAGAAAATTCAATGTTGATGTGAACCTTTATTTATTTGAACCAGTGAAAAGTTGTTTTGAAAAACTCTCACAAGATTTTTCAGTGAATGAAAGTGTGAATTTAAATAACTTTGGTGCTTCTGATTCAAATGGCACAGCGATGATTTATTACGATAAAGAAAGTAGTGGTTTTTCTTCATTGTACAAAAGAAATATGAGTAGTTATGGATTTGAATTAGATCAATCCGAAGAAATTCGGTTGATGAGGATGGATGATTATATCGTTGAAAATAAAATCCAACATATTGACTTTATTAAAATTGATATTGAAGGACATGAATTAAAAGCTTTTCAAGGTTTTGGTAAGTATCTATCAAGTAAATTTATTGATTACATCCAATTTGAGTACGGTGGTGCCAATCTAGACTCACATACAAGTCTCATGGAAATATATAGTTTCCTTGAAGATAGGGGGTTTTATGTTGCAAAAATATTAAATAATGGAATTGAAGTAAGAGAATATAAACCATATATGGATAACTTTAATTATTCAAATTATGTTGCAATTTCAAAAGAAATCTTTCAAAAATGATCTTATTTTTTTCTGATGGTCGCTTAGGTAACCAATTTTTTCAATATTCATTTTTGAAATCAATTGCAAGAGGTAATGAAACTATTTTTGTTACAAACATGTGTCTTTTTGAACAGGCGTGTAATATTTCAAATAAGAATTTTAAAAACTTCGCTATTAACAAATATCTTTCATTTATTGTTCGCGTGTTTGTTAAACCTTATATTTTGATGCTATTAGTTAAGTTAAAACTAATAAGTTATATTTGCCAAGATAAGTATGATGGCTCAATATTACCAACAGTTTCTTCTTCAAAAGGGTTGTTGCCGATTACTCTTGTAGAAACTGACTTTTTCCAATCTGAACAATTGTTTGATTCCTCTAAAATTGATTTTGAATTGAAAAGTATATATTACAAGAGAGCTGAAAAAATATTATCAAATCTTCCAAATGATTTGCCAATGGTTTTTTTGCATGTAAGAAGAGGTGACTATCTTACGGAAATATATAATGGGAGTCGTGGTATTAATTTACCGAACTCTTATTATATTAAAGCACTTGAAATGATTAAAATTGACTTAGATGACTTCTTTTGTATTTTTTTGACTGATGATTATGAATATGTTGATTGCTGTTTTAAAGATGTTAAAAATAAGTACATATCAAAAGAAGATATGTTTACTGATCTAGCGTTAATGTCAAAATGTAATTATGGTGTTGTTTCAAATAGTAGCTTTTCTTGGTGGGGGGCATATTTAATGGATAATCCACGCTCTGTTATTTTCCCTAAATACTGGTATGGATGGAAATTTAAAAAAGATTCACATATTGATATTCAACCGAAATGGGCTAAAGTAATTGATTTTGATTAAAATATTTTGTTGAGAAATATTTTCATCTTCAATTTAAAAAACTACTTACTGGTTTAATAATTAATCAATATTAAATTATTTTAAGTTTTTATGAGTAAATCTTCATATGATCTCAATCGATGTAATTATTGCAAATAAAAATAATGGCCTTTTTTTAACAAAATGTATTGAAAGTATTCTTTCTCAAACATTGTTACCAAAAGAAATTATTGTTGTGGATGATGCTTCAACTGATGATTCAATATCGCTTTTAGGGCCTTATGTTCGTTCAGGAAAAATAACCTTAATACAAAACCAAACTTCATTAGGTGTGGCTAAGAGCCGTAACCTTGGCGTTATGCATGGTACTGGAGATTATATAACTACTCTTGATGCTGACGATTTTTATTATGACATCAATAAACTTTCAGCAGAAGCGCAGGTAATTATGCATGGTGGCAATAATACTATTGCGTTCTCAGACGTAATGAGAGTTGATATGCAGAGTAAAAAAATGTGGCTCTTTTCAGATAAAAGACACTTGCATGAGGGGGATTTATCATTTCATATTAGTCATCTCAAAGGCTTCATTCCAAGGGACTATATTGTTTCGCGAAAAATTTTTATGGAAGTTGGTGGCTATAATTCAAATTTAAGAATCTATGAAGATTGGGACTTAAAAATTAAACTATCTAAACTTTGTTATTGGCGATTCTCAGGTGTAATAGGTACGGCATATCGTAATAACCCCAAAGGTTTATCACGCTCTCCTAAAAAAGAACATATTTTAACCATGCGTAGTATATTTAAAGAAAATCTAAATCAAAATAATAGTTTTATTCGAGCAATATTGTTAACTCGATTTTTCTTTTATCACAGTATTTACTTAGGACAACCAGCGATATAAACCATGAATTATCAAAATGAACAGCAAGAATGGGATAACTTTATTATCAAAGAAATAGGTGATAAAGCTGAGTTAATAAGTGTGAGTGTTACTAGTTCAGACAATAGAGTTTATCTTGATGAAAATTCTGTATATAAAATTCGGCGTTTAACTCCAGCATCAGTCAGGGGTAGACTAAATTCATTAGAAGATGAATGTTTGTTTATGAAAAGACTAACTGATTATGGAAATATTGCATCTCCGATTAGCTATAAAAGATTGGGTCAATGGGAGATACTTAAAATGACTAAGATATCTCGTTTAATAATACATGATCCTACTTTTGGGCAACCTCGTGAGCAATTTAAAGATTTTTTACGAATAATTAAATTTGCTTGGTCTATCAACAGAATTGGTTGCTCTCATGGCGATTATCATTTCCAAAATATTGGCCTTAATCAAGAAGGTGAACTAAGTATTTTCGATTTTGATCAAGCTACAATTGCTAACCCGTTACAATCTTTTATGAGAGATTTTTTTGGTTTGGGGAAATATGCAAGACCAAATGATATTTCATTATTTCGCAGAGCTGGGAATGTACAATTCATTTGGTTACCGATAAAGGCATATAGGATTTTCAAAAAAGTTTGTATTCGATTACTGCAGAAATTACAAAAAAAACAAAGTCATTACTCCAGTACTACAAGTTTTTTAAATGAACGCGTTGCTTTACTTAATGATTCAAGTCTTAATTTGTTGACTGAGGCTTGGGATAAAGCCTCAAGCTCAAATGCATCCTCTCCCGGCTCACCTTTGGCTTATTATTCCATTGATATTAACGGAGTTAATTTTCCTGGTGAAAGGCCATGGCTATTTCGTTGGAATACTATTCATAAGAGTATCATCTTTGAAGAAAAAAGCTTCTTGGAGCTGGGATGTAACATGGGGTTACTTGCACTCCATGCCAAGCTAAGTGGTGCAAAATCTTGTTTGGGTGTAGATGTTGATCATGACATTGTGGGTGCAGCCAAATTAGTTGCTCAAGCATTCAACAAAGATGTTTCGTTTCGTCAACTTAATCTGGATGATCCTATTCCATGGGAAGATGAGCTTGGTGTACATGATATTGTTTCCTTACTTTCAGTTATTCATTGGGTTAAAGACAAAAATAGAGTCTGGAATTTTATTGGGAAACACAAGGAGGTGATTTATGAGGGGCATGAATCAGACAGTGAAGCGGAACAAAATTTAAGAAAAGCTGGGTTTAATACCATAATCTCAATAGGTCTCTCTGAAAGAGGACGAAAAATATTTCATGCTGTCAAATAGCATAAGTTCATTTTAATTATGGTTTTAATTATCCAACCATGGTTTTCAGCTAACGGACATCCAGCACAATCAGTAATCAATACAGCAAGGGTTCTAGCCGATGAGAGTCACTTTTCATACCTAGTGTCTTGTATTTCTAAATCCGATAGAGATGTAAGAAATTTTAACCTTTTGCAGCGTTATGTTAAGGCTAATAAGTTTTCTGTGAATTCACCTTCCTTAAGAGAAGGTACGTTCAAATCAATTTTTGCAGTAAGGAATTATTTAAAAAAAGACCCTTCTATCAAAAAACTGTTTTACTTTGATGTTCACCTTGTTTTGATAGCATTAATTTGGCCTTTTTTTCGACCTAAAAACATTAAGCACATATATGTTTGTTATTTAATGGGGCCTGAGCGGGTTATACGTTTTCGTTTAATAAAATATTTTATTGAGCGATTTTTAAAACGCCGTGAGGTGGTATTGTTTCTTCGGACTCAAGAATTGGTTCAGGATTGGCAAAAACACTTTCCAGATGCAGATATACGATGTTTACCTTCGCTTGAAATATCAGATGTTACGGTTGAACCAAATAATACCAACTCAGTAAAACATTCAAAAATTCAACTTGGTATTTTAGGGCAGATTCGAGTTGGTAAAGGTATTGAATGGTTAGTACCGCTTTTTCAAACGTATCCTGAGTTAGGTGATTTGAATATTTGTGGTGCTTTTAGTGATCGTGCCGCTGAAGTTAAGTTAAATAGGCTTAAAGCGTATCCATCCTTTAATAATAAATTTTTAACTGAAGATGAATTGCTCGCATTAGCTGCTGAGCAAGATTATCTTCTAATGCTTTACGATGACTGGGATCCCCGCATGGAGGGTGCGGTGATGTTTTTGGCTGCCAAGGTGAGAAAACCGGTAATCGTTTATGATGAAGGGTGGTGCGGGAGAATGGTGAGAACATTTAATAATGGTCTAATTGCTCCTAAGCATAAAAATGAAATTATTGATTTCATTAAAGCATTACCGGTGCCTGGAACTGATGCCTATAAACAATTACTTTCTGGAGTGAACTCCTTTAAATTCGAGCACTCTGGCAACAAGCTAAAACATGCTTTTTTTGAAGCATTACGGGATTAATCCATGTTTATTGACAATCTCATTCCCAGTTTTTTTGGGGCACTTTCAAGTCCCTTTTGCTTTGTCGATCGTTTAAGACATCCAGAATTAATTTCGTTTGGCTTATATGCTAACCTGAAAAAAATGCATCAAAAGCAAATAATTGAAGGTATTGATTCCATTTGGGATGTGGGTGCAAATCGTGGTCAATTTGCTTTTATGGCCCATAAAGTATGGCCGGAGTTGCCAATATTTAGTTTTGAACCGGATCCTGTTAGTTATGAAAGTCTTAAGGAAACATTTTCTCGGTTCAGTATTGAAGGTAAAACGTATCATCTAGCGTTAAGTGATAATTCAAGTCCAAAAGAACTTCTGCGTTACGCCGATGCAGTCAATAACTCTCTATTAAAGCGTCATACTGAGGACCCCACATCAGAGTCAGTTGAAGTATCTTGTTCTAAACTTGATGAAATAGCGGACATAAACAAATTTAATGCTGCTTTTTTAAAGCTGGATGTTCAAGGCTATGAAGCAAGTGTTTTAAAAGGCAGTGAATTCTTCTTATCAAAATGTCGATATGTACAGATTGAGGTTGCCTTTAGCCCAGCTTATTCAGGTGCTGCAGATATTGGTGAAATGCTCACGTTGATGAAAAGTTATGGTTTTGAATGTATACAGATTCTTGATCTGCTGAGAGATAAATCAAAGCAAAACCAGATACTAGAAATGGATTTGTTGTTCAGCAGAATAGGTAACTAACAAAAATGAAATTAACCATCGTTGTTCCTTCATTTAATTATGCTCAATTTTTAGAAGCTTGCCTGAATAGTATTCAACAACAGAATTATACTAATTTTGAAGTGTTGATAGCAGATGGTGGTTCAACTGATAAATCAATAGAAATTATTCAGTCTTATTGTGAAACAGATTCTCGTTTTAAATTGGTTAGTACAGAGGATAATGGGCAGGCGGATGCGATTCAAAAGGCCTTCGTTCATGCAACAGGTGAGGTGTTTGGTTTTTTAAATGCAGACGATACATATTTGGCCAAAGATAGTTTCGCTGAAATTGTAAGAGTCTTTGAACACTATACTGATATTGGTTTGGTGAGTTTTGGAGGTTACTACATTGATGCACAGGGGAAATGGATCAAACCAATCAATTATCGTTATCACCCATTCGATGGATTTCACTTGATGAAATATAGGACAGCTGTTTTACAGCCAGCTACTTTTTGGAAGCGTGAGGTTTATAACGAGGCAACTTGGCCTGCTAATTTTAACTTTGTGTTTGATGTAGTATTTTTCTACCGTGCATTTCAACAGTATTCATGGTTAGAGATGACTAAACCTATCGCAGGATATCGATTACATGGTGATAATAAGTCAATGTTTGTTAAATCTAGCCGAATAACTGAGTTAGCCACTTTTGAGGAGCTAAAGTTCGGTCAAAAAAGCTTACGAGCTAAATATTTGAAAGGGATAGCAAAATTGGCTGCTGTTTTTGAGGGGCGAGGTAAAATAGGCATAATTCTGAATTATTGGTTATATACAGTAGTTAACGGAGTTGCGTTTATTAGCTGTTACAGATTGCCAAGTATCTAAATAAATGCTGAAAATATCCATAATCACTGTTTGTTATAACTCTGCTCATACCTTACCCGAAACTATTCGTTCTGTTGCTGAGCAAGATTATCCTGAAATAGAACATATCATCGTTGATGGGGGCTCAACCGATGGTACGGTAGATATTCTTGAAAAAGCCCCAAGTGTTGCCTGTTTCGTTTCTGAGCCAGATAAAGGTATATATGATGCTATGAATAAAGGGATTAATTTGGCATCAGGTGATGTTATTGGAATTCTGAATGCTGATGACTTTTATGTAAATGAATCCGTAATAAATCAAATAGCTCTGATATTTAATGATGAAAATGTTGATGCCTGTTATGCAGACTTAGTCTATGTAAAAGAATCTGATACCAGTAAAATTATTCGTTATTGGAAATCTCAATCTTTTAAACCTGGTTTGTTTCTTAAAGGCTGGATGCCAGCCCATCCCACTTTTTTTGTCAGAAGCTCAGTATATCAGCAGCATGGATTATTTGATCTTAAATATCGCATTGCTTCAGATGTAGAAATGTTATTCAGGCTTTTGGAAGTAAAAAGAATTAATTCTGTTTACTTGCCTCAAACCATTATAAAAATGCGTTTAGGTGGCACGACCAATAAAAGTTTGAAAAACATTCAAAAGCAAAACCAAGAAGTTTTAATGATTTTAGACGCTTATTATGATCGCGTTAGTCGAATTCATTTTTTTGTTTCAAAAATCTTGAATCGCTGTCAGCAATTTTTATCAAGACCACCGTCTCTTTAGTTAGGAGTAATAAGTGTCAGAGTCCAATCTCTCATGTTTCAAAGCCTATGATATTCGAGGAAAACTAGGTGATGAGCTTAATCCGGATGTGGCATACCGAATCGGTTATGCCTATGCAAAACATCTCAACGCTAAACGCGTAGTCGTTGGTGGTGACATCAGGCATACCAGCGAACCTTTAAAACTTGCTTTGGCTCAAGGCTTGATGGATGCTGGTGCTGAAGTTATAGATATTGGAATGGTCGGTACAGAAGAGATTTATTTTGCATCATTTTATCTGGATGTCGATGGCGGAATTGAGGTGACGGCAAGTCATAACCCCATAGATTACAATGGTATGAAACTGGTTGGGCGTGATGCTTTACCGATAAGTGGTGATAGCGGGTTGAATGAGATCCGCGAGCTGGCTGAACATTCTGAATCTCCGTTTAACGCTTCCAAACCAACTGCATCAAATGTGGCTAATGCACCTGAGTCACCTGCCGCCGTTAAAAATAATGTTTTCAGCGGCACTGATAATGCTAATAAATATAGTGAGCAATCGATCCTTGAACCATATGTTCAGCATTTACTGACCTATATCGATGCAGCTAATTTCAGCCCTCTTAAGCTGGTTGTCAATGCGGGAAATGGCGCTGCCGGGCATGTAATTGATGCGATTGAAGCGCAATTTAAATCAACTAATGTGCCAGTCGAGTTTATAAAAGTGCATCATGAAGCCGATGGCAGCTTTCCTAATGGGATACCCAATCCCTTATTACCCGAAAACCGGGCAGCAACGGCCGATGCAGTAATTAACAATAAAGCGGATATGGGCATCGCCTGGGATGGGGATTTTGATCGGTGTTTTCTGTTTGATGAAAATGGCCGCTTTATCGAAGGGTATTACATTGTCGGTTTATTGGCTGAAGCATTTTTGCTCAAGGCACCAGGCGAAAAAATCATTCATGATCCACGCCTGACCTGGAACACTATCGATCAGGTTGAAGCTGCGGGTGGCAAACCCATTCAATCCAAAACCGGTCATGCCTTTATCAAAGAACGTATGCGATTGGAAAATGCAGTTTATGGTGGTGAAATGAGTGCCCATCACTATTTCCGTGATTTTGCCTATTGTGATAGCGGCATGATTCCCTGGTTGCTGGTGGCTGAGTTAATTAGTGTGGCAGGTAAGCCTTTATCTGAGCTGGTTAATGAGCGTATGGCGAAATACCCATGCAGTGGGGAAATTAATTATCGGGTAGCAGATGTCGGCCTCATACTCGATAAAATTCTTCAACATTTTTCTACAGAAAAACCAGTTATTGATAGAACTGACGGAATTAGTCTGGAATTTGGTGAGTGGCGATTTAACTTACGATCTTCAAATACCGAACCTTTGCTGCGGCTGAATGTTGAAACTCGGGCTGATGAAGCCTTGATGAGAGCCAAAGTGGCAGAAATTGAACAGATAATTCATAGCTAATGAAGGTTTTTGTAACAGGCGCAACTGGATTTGTCGGAAAGGCGTTGATTAATGAACTGCTAAATGCAGGACACAATATTGTTGCAGGTGTACGGAATTATTCTGTGGAGCTTCCGGTTGAAGTGGAGCAAAAGCTAGTTGGTGATTTAAGCTTGTTGAGTGAGCAGAATACGATAATTGATACGCTGAAAAAAATTGATGTTGTTATTCACACTGCAGCACGCGTACACATTATGCAAGATAAAGCAGCCGATCCGTTGACTGAATTTCGAAAAATGAATGTAAACGCAACTCTTGCATTGGCTAAGCAATCAGTTAGTGCGGGTGTGAAAAGGTTTGTATTTATCAGTTCTATTAAAGTGAATGGCGAATCTACAAATAATAGACAGGCTTTTCGTGAGACTGATAAACAAGCACCTGAAGATGCGTATGGACAATCAAAACTTGAAGCAGAACAGTTTTTATTTGAGATAGGCCAGACAATGCCCATGGAGGTTGTGGTCATCCGTTCACCTCTCATTTACGGTCCAGGGGTTAAAGCTAACTTTGCCAGTATGATCAAAATTATCAAAAAAGGCATACCCTTGCCTTTTGGTGCAATTCATAATGAACGTTCTATTCTGGCAATTGATAATCTGGTCGATTTTTTAAGACTTTGTATTGTCCATCCTGCAGCTGCAAATCAGGTTTTTCTGATGGCGGATGGCAAGGATGTTTCAACAACCGAACTTTTGACGAAAATTGCAAAAGCTTATAAACGCCCTATACATTTAATACCAGTTCCAGTTTGCTGGATGATGTTTATTGCCAAACTGACAAACAAAAATAATATCTCTGATCGATTGTTTGGAAATTTGCAGATAGATATTACAAAAGCACAACAATTATTAGGATGGAAGCCTGTCGTTTCAATGGAGCAACAACTTAATAAAATGGCTGAGTTAGATAAGAACTCAACACAAAATAAATAATAAAACGAGAAATCCATGACCCATGCTGTTATCCGATTACTGGACATTTTCTTTTCTGCTGTTGGTCTGTTGTTCGGTTTGCCAGTTTTATTAATTCTGATCGTTATCGGTTGGTTTGATACAGGTTCTCCCATCTTTAGACAACAACGTGTAGGCCAATATCAAAAGCCTTTTACATTAGTCAAATTCCGCACCATGAAAAAAGATACAGCGCATGTCGCCAGCCATCTGGCAAGTGCTGCCTCAATAACGCCCTTTGGACGATTCCTACGCCGTACCAAACTGGATGAGCTGCCACAGTTATGGAATGTTTTAAAAGGGGAAATGAGTCTGGTTGGGCCCAGACCCTGTCTGTTTAACCAACTTGAATTAATTGAGGAGCGCGAGGCTAAGGGTGTGTTTAAGAGCAGACCTGGTATCACAGGGCTGGCACAAATAAATGATATTGATATGTCGACGCCTGAGTTATTGGCTAAAACCGATGCTTTGATGATTGAGCAGATGAGTGTAATCCGCTATCTTGGGTTCATTATTCAAACGGTTATCGGCAAAGGTGCTGGTGATAGAGTACGTAAGGATAGCTAAACTTTACCTGATGGGGTGGTGCATTTATCCAGCTCATCCAAATTCATTCAGAAATACACTTATGGAGTAACGCCTGTGGAAAAGGAGAATATTGTCTGGCATATGCACAAAGTCAGCAAAGCAGATCGTAGCCAGCAAAAAAAACAGCGTTCTGCCATTTTATGGTTTACTGGATTAAGTGCCTCAGGTAAATCAACTATCGCCGGGGCAGTAGAACAGGCTTTGTTTGAATTAGGACATCATACCTATTTGCTGGATGGTGATAATGTCAGGCATGGATTGAACAAGGATCTGGGCTTTTCTGATGAGGATCGGGTTGAAAATATCCGCCGTATCGGTGAAATGGCCAAATTGTTTGCCGATGCCGGTTTAATTGTCCTAACTGCATTTATTTCCCCTTTTCGTTCTGATCGGCGTTTGGTTCGCGACTTGGTTGAAGCGGATGAATTTGTTGAGGTCTATATGGACACTCCACTCAGTGTGTGTGAGCAGCGAGATCCAAAAGGACTTTATCAAAAAGCCCGTCGAGGCGAGATCAAGAACTTCACTGGTATCGATTCTGAATACGAAGCACCGGAAGCGGCAGAAGTCACTTTGAATACGGCGGAATGTGATGTTTCGGAATGTGTGGCGCAGGTTATTGAATATTTGCGTGCCCACAACATTATCCAGACTTAGGTTTTTATATGCGTTTTATTGATGTTTTTAATGGTGATGCCGATGGCATTTGTGCGCTGGTGCAATTGAGACTGGCCGAACCGAGAGAGTCAGAGCTGGTGACAGGCATTAAGCGGGATATTAATCTGCTTAAAAACGTCCAGGCTGATGTGGGGGACAATCTGACGGTGCTGGATATCTCAATGGAAAAGAATGCCATTGATTTAATGCGCTTGCTTGATGCAGGTGCCAACGTGTTTTATGCCGATCATCATCAACCGGGTGAGATCCCCCAACATGCTGGCTTATCTGCTTATATTGATATGGCCGCCACTACCTGTACCTCATTAATCGTTGATAAATATCTTGACGGACAATTTCATCAGTGGGCTATTACTGCAGCTTATGGCGATAATCTGAATGCTGTGGCAGATAAACTTGCTGACGAAGCTGGAATAACTGATACGCAACGTGAAGAGTTATCATCGCTGGGTATTTATCTGAATTACAACGGCTATGGTGCGAATACGGATGACTTGTTATTCCATCCGGCCGAGTTGTACAAACAATGTGTTGCTTACGCATCACCATTTGATTTTATTCATGAAAATCGTGCGGCTTATGAAAAGCTCTCAACCGGTTATAACGAAGATATGCGTTCGGGTTTAACTATCGATCCAAAATATCAGACCGACAAGCTGGCTGTTATCTGTTTGCCTGATGAAAAATGGGCGCGTCGTGTCAGTGGGGTGTTGGGTAATGAGTTGGCAAACCAGTTTCCCGATCGCGCACATGCGATTGTTTCAGTAAAAGATGCTGAGCATTATCTGGTGAGTTTACGGGCGCCGAATTCCAATAGGAGTGGCGCCGATGAAATTGCAGGTCAATTTCCAACCGGTGGTGGGCGTAAAGCCGCCGCTGGGATTAATGCGTTGCCAATGAATCAGCTTGATCAGCTGATTGAGGTGATGGAAAAACAATACGCCTAGGGCTTGTTGATCTTTCATATCCACCACTGCTGGCGACTATTTTTGTGTCCTACAAGGCAGAAAGCACGCCGTGTAGCCGTCCTACATAAGTGATTGACAAATGAGTCTGGAACTCATTTGAATAGCTTAGCTGGCCGCGTAGCGGTGAAATACAGGGATGTATTTCATACAACGCAGGCGGCCGCAAAAATAGTCCCAGCCCTTCGGGGTGTGACTGAAAAAGCGCCACTCTGCGTTGCTGGTCGCTTATTTAGAATAACTACAAAAACGCCGGAAGCGTTTTTGAGCGCAAGCCCCAACGGCGTGAGATACATGGGGTGAGATACATGGATGTATTTCACAAAAAGCGCTTCTCGTGCCTTGATTGACGCTTTTTCAGGTCACAACAGAGGCGGAGATGAAAGAGCAATAAGCCCTGGAGAATAAACTGTGATCAGCTTCTCAAATTGAAGCAGGATAATTTCCTGTTATGCATTTTTGCCAACGGTTTCTCTGGATCTAAAACAATAAAA
>TARA_R110000851_G_scaffold108634_4_pt1 | contig 16418 bp, 10 predicted proteins | sample TARA_R110000851 | Tara Oceans TARA_R110000851 (sample SAMEA4397627) | marine metagenome | biome: Polar Biome; feature: [DCM] deep chlorophyll maximum layer (ENVO:01000326); material: water (ENVO:00002006), including particulate matter (ENVO:01000060) such as... | depth 17 m | reverse complement strand
ATCTTCTGTGTTGAAAAAAATGTATATAGTTCACTATTACGACCAACAGATAAGAAGCACTGTTGGAGCGGCTTCAACAGATCCCATTGTAGAAGTAGCATCCGATGGTTCCAGAGTGAGAAAAATTAACAAAAATGAATTAAGTAAAACTTATATTTCACTCAAGAAGGAAGAGTATTCGGAGCTAACCGACTTAATCAACGCTTATAAACTAAGAAAGTCTTCCCCGGTTCAGGTTGCCGGTGACGACACCAAAGTGGGTCGATACTCAATTAGTTACGGCGACTCTTACAATAGAATAAAAGACAATCATATCTGATGGCATCTTTAGTTCCAGCAGCGGCGAAAGCTCTATTTGAAACAGCCTTGGGGGATCATTTTGACACCTTTAAGGCAGCGATAACAATCCACAAGGAAGCGAAAAAAACCATAACCTTGGCAGCTTCACAAAATATTTATGCTGGATATAGTGCTCCGAAAGAGACTGTAACTTATACGCCAGTGAGTCAGGGTTTTAGCGCTATCGTTAATTATAAGGAAAATCAACCTTTAGAATATCAGGAAGAAATAAAGGCCAACGTTGAAAAAGGTGACGTAAGGATAAAAGTAGAACTGGATTGCAGCAATTATATAAGTAAGGGAAGGACAATCTCTATAGAAATAGGAGGTAGCCAATTTAACGTCGTTAGCTCAGAGGGAGCTCGTTATTTCTTGGGCAAAACCTATTATGTATATTATTTGGAGGCGACTACCTAATGGCAGTAAGAGGAAAAATAACTATAGATCAAGTAACGAAAAAAGCATTTTCTAATTCAAAAGTATTCCGAAATTTAGCTTACGGAGCCGCTAAAAAGAAGGCGATACGGCTTAAAAACGAAGCTTTAAAAGAACTTGATGAGCACAAAGTGACAAAAGAGTTAGAAAAAGGAACAGACGGAGGAGGTAGCCGTCTTCTGGGGGGTCGGGGGAACTTTTTTGGATTTTTGGGTTTTCGTCAAGGGCAGCAGCCAGTCGAAATTATCCGAAACATCTTTGAGTACGGCATAAGAGTAAAAAATACCAAAGGCAAGCTTAAAAAAGTGAGTAAAAATTTTTTGTCTTGGGAGTTTGACGTCGATATTCCTACATCAGCAGATATTTATAAGGTAACTCCACTCGAATGGAGTAGCAGAAGCTGGGTAAGAGGGGTAGAAGCGGGAATTACCAACGCTACCCAGACTATTTTTGTTGACTCCAATAGAAGCAGGTCGGGAGTAGCGCTTCAAACTAATAGAAATATTGGATTTATTAATTTTAGACCCACTCCATATACCACACTGATCGTAGAAAAACTCAAAAAACAGCTTGTATGAAACCCCAATTTGATAACCAGATAATGTCGAGCCTTCTTTTGTGGTTTGACAACAAATTACTAACAAAGGGGGAGGCGTTTCAGAATACCACAGGTCAATTCTATAGTGTTTCAGACGAATATTATGGATACGATACTTATGCAAGTACCTACTCCCAGATAGTTTCCGATTTTTCTATACCGGGAGCGACTATTCCGACAGGTCTTTATGCTGGTAGTACTTTTGCGGAAGTCGGGAGTAATAATCTTCACGCTATCGACTATAACAATGGTCGATCCTATTGGTCTGCTGCTCAGTCTTCTGATGTCACGGGAAGTTTTTCCATTAAGGATTTTAACGTTTTTTTGACAAATAGTACGGAAGACGAAATTCTTTTTCAGACCCAGTATACCAATAGAAATGAAATTTCAACGGTTGTTCCGACGGGTCTGGAGCCCGGAACAAAAACGTATCCGGTCGTATACCTAAAAAATGACGGAAGTTTTAATGAACCTTTCGCTTTTGGTGGACAGGATAATACCGTGATGAAAGTTAGGGCTATCGTTATAGCAGATAGTCAATTTGAGATAGATGCAATAGGTTCACTTTTTAGGGATCAAGAAAAGTCTGTGGTTCCCATTTTTGAAGAGTCAGAGATGCCTTTTAATTCATTTGGATTTTATAAGGCCTTTAATCCCGCAACTCCCGATACAGCTATTTCAACGGTTTATAATTATACGGGAGTGACCGCTGGTAAATCTTCTTCAGAGACATTCTTTCTGGAAGAAGTTAATATTTCGAGATTTGATAGGGTTTTAGAAAACGAGGTTAGAAAGTTTAATCCTAATGTCTATTCTAATATAATTGATTTTGAGATTAATAAAGTTAGATTCCCTAGACTATAGGAAAATAATTTCACTTTTAGGCGTCTTAACTGTAAATTAAGATAAGAATCTAAGGAATTTAATAAAATGGCTAGAAACAGAGTAATCTATCAGAGTGAAGCAGTCTACGTTACCCAAAGCGGCTATGCTTCGACGGATTTGACCGGCATCGCTGGAGCTCCCGGAAACCCGGGGTACGCAGGACAAACAAATTCTATCGAAGACCTGCACCGAGTACAGAGCGCGAACTATAGTTTTAATATTTCTCGGCAGGACGTTAATCAGTTTGGTGAGTTAGCCGCTATAGACAGAATCATTACCGAGACGCCTACTGTCTCCTTTGACACAAACTATATCTTGGCTAATCTCGCTAATGAGAAAGCTTTGGGGTTTGAGGTGTCTGCCAGCGGGGCAGTCGGGGGCGGTGTTGCGACCACGTGGGTGTCGTGTATTTCAGGTTTAATAGATGCTACCTCGAACGCTTATCAAAAGGATTATTTTATTCTCACCACTAAAGAAGGCTCAGATGCTGTATCTAATTATGATAGTGGAAAGTATGAAAGCGTTATTGGTATTGGCAACGGTTTTATTACCTCTTATTCTTCGGAGGCTTCCGTCGGAGGATTGCCTACGGCCAGTGTTTCTGTAGAAGGAATGAACATGAATTTTGTTAGCCTTCCTTATGTGGGTGTCGGACAAAATAGTGTTGCAATCAACAAGCAAAAAAATAATGGTTATGGCTTCTTCATGAGCGGTAATAATGTCGCTGGAATTTCTGGAGAAAACCCTGCTATTGACGCAACTAACGGGAATCAAATTGCTACTCCTATCACGTTGCCATTGGCTGACTCTAGTGTTTCAGGTGATGGTGGACAGGTAAGCGCTTTACGCCCGGGTGACGTTACTTTTACATTAAGGAAAAAGATTAGTGACGCACTTACTGATGCAACAGTGGCCTCAGACACTACTAACGCAGCAGTGCAGGGGGCAAGCATCGCGGATGCCCATATCCAAAGCTATACTTTAAGTTTTGATACGAGTCGTACGCCTATCCAGAAACTGGGTACTAGGTTTGCTTTTGCTCGGCCAGTTGATTTTCCGATTACGAGCACCTTGAGTATAGATGCCGTTTTAGCTGATCTTACAACGGGTTCCATTAGCGACATTATAAATTGTGATGACGAATACGATGCGATTATTAAAATTGCAGATCCGGTTTGCGACGCAGCTGGAACCAAACCAATTGCTGTGGCTTATGTGGTTCGAGGGTTAAAAATTGATAGCGAATCGTTTTCTTCTTCGATTGGCGATAACAAGTCCGTTACGTTAGATTTTAGTGCGCAGCTAGGAGGCCCCGAACAAAAAGGTATAGGCGTCTTTATGAGCGGCGTATCGGGCCCGAGTTGATAACCATCTTTAAGAAAGAATGTTTTTATGGCTAGAAATAGAGTAATTTATCAAAGTGAGGCGGTTTTTGTTTCCCAAGACGTTCCTTATACGGGACAGCAAACTGGGACTTCTGATGTGGCTACCCTTCACGGTATTCAAAGCGCTAACTACAGTTTCAACGTTTCACGTCAGGACGTGAATTGTTTTGGCGAATTAGCCGCTGTCGATAGAATAATAACCGAAGCGCCAACTGTAAGTTTCGACACTAGTTATTATATCTCTAATTTAGGAAATGAGAACAAGCTGGGTTTCCGGATTTGGGGCGATCCTAGCACCCCAACAAATACAAGAATTTCCTGTATTTCTGGAATCATTGATGCCGACTCAAACGATGGAATAAAAAACTACTACATATTGACCACCAAAGAAGGTTCGGATGCCGTAGACAATACAAATGCTAACAAATATGAAAGCATTATTGGATTAGGGAACGTAAGCATTACTTCTTATTCTACCGAAGCTTCGGTAGGAGGACTTCCAACTGCGTCTGTTTCGGCTGAAGGCCAAAATTTAAATTTTATCAATCTCCCTTATACGGGGATGTATGATGGGTATACAGGAGCAGTAAGACAGGTACCCTCTACAACTACTGCGAATCAGACAGGGATGCATCCCGAAGATAAACTAGCAGTTAATTATTTCAAGAATCTTTCTAATCCCGGTTTTGGATCAGAAGAGTTAATATACATATCAATTACCGGGCACAATGTTGCGGAGGGAGCGGATCAGATTATTGATTTTGCCGGGATGAGTGTGGCAAATACCAATGGAGCTCTGCCTGACGGGCCGTTTAATAGAGAATCTCCCATAGGTGCTACTGTAACTATCCCTGAAGGAATAGTTTTTTCTGGTGGCGCTAATGGAGCAAGTCCCAAGACCATCACTACTTCTACCGTAGTGGAGAAAGATTCCACGCAAATGATCGGAACAGTAGATGGTGGAACGGTTGCCGTAAACGAATTATATACCGGTGTATGTTCCGGTGCGTTTATTACGAACATTTCGGGTTCTAATCCGGCAGTAATTCCAGCCGATGGCACTATTGCTTCTTGGAGTGGTTATATTGGGGGTACGAATTCTGCTCAGACTAATGGATGGTTAGCTCCTACTACAGTAGCTAATGCCGCTCCGATTACGCTTCCAATTCCACCCAAGAGCCTGACTGCTTCGGGAACTAACCCAACAGGCAGCATAAGCACCTTGCGGCCCGGAGACATCACCTTCTCTTTAACAAGAAGTGATGGAACAGCTAATCTTATCGAGGGGGCTACGATATCTGATGCGCCTCTTCAGAGTTATAGTATTTCGTTTGATATGGGACGCACCGCAATAGACAAGATTGGTAGTCGTTTTGCGTTTGCTAGACCAGTTGATTTTCCGGTTACAGCCACGCTCAGTCTCGATGCTCTGGTTACCGATATAACTACCGGAACGGTGTCTAATATCGTGAATTGTGATGAGAGTTACGATGCCACTATTATATTATCAAAACCTCTGCCGTGTGGCCCACAAGCCTCAAAAGAGCCAGTGGTATGTTACGAAGCCAAGGGACTGAAGTTAGAGAGCCAAAGTTATACCTCGACTATCGGCGATAACAAGAGCGTAACGTTTGATTTCTCGTGTCAAATTGGTTCTCCAGAACAAACTGACGTGGGGATATTCATGAGTGGTTATTATACAGGAACCGCAGGACTGTGGAGCTAAGAATATAAAAATACTTTTATTAAAATCCCCCTCCGGGGGATTTTTTTTGTTTATATGGTGGGATTTTGAGTAGGATATAAGGTAAACGGTATGTCAAAGGAAGAAGGACCCGATAGGGATATTATCAACAACTTTTTCGCGTTTCAAACACGGCGAAAAGTGACGAACCTTTATAAACAATTTTTCTTCATTCTAGAAGACCTACAGGTCAACGGAGTAAAAATACCAGAAGAAACCCACCAAAGAATCCGTAAAAGGATCCTTGATCTAGGCAATGATTGTATCAGGGAATTAGAAGAATATTTTGAAAAATTCATAGAATATAACAATAATAAACCAAAATGAAACGTATATACGAGTTCACAGTAAATAAGGAAGAGACCGTCAAAGAAGAGTCGGTAGAGAAAAAAAAAGACGGTACGGAAGTCACCACGGCGAAAGACGTTAAGAAAGAAGTGCCGCACAAGTTCTTCTTGCGCCGTCCTACCCGCGCAATGACTGACGAAGCGGAGCTATATTACGGTGTGAGGCTTGCAGAAGGGATCAAAGCGGGCCTTTTAACGCGCGCTTTGCTCGAAAAAAGGTTCGAAAACGACGGAGGAACCAGAAGTGACGACGAAAATAAGCAGTATAAGGAAATAATTGAAAAATTGCAGGGTTTTCACAAGGAACAGGTCAAAATACTGGATGTTGATGAGAGAAAGAGGAATCCAGAGCAAAAGAAGCGACTTAAGGAGCTAGATAGCGAAATTAAGCCCACTAGGAGGGCCCTCCGGGACTTACAATTGGTTGAGGATAGTCTTTACGAGGAAACTGCCGAAAGTCGCGCTAGGAACAAGGTAATACTCTGGTGGATGCTTCACTTGGCCCACACAATAGAAGAAGAAAAGGAGAACGAGTTCTTTGGGGGCGGAGATTTTGATAAGAAAATTGAACGATACGATGAAATTGATGAAGGAGAGGACTTTTTTGACATTGTTGTGGCTCGGAAGTTCGCTTATTACGTCAGTTTTTGGTTTGTGGGTCGCCCCAACTCCCAGAAGGAGTTTCAGGAGATGATTGATTTGGCCTTAAAGCTTGACGAAGAGCAAACCGAGCCCAAAGAGAAGAAGGAAGAGGCAAAAAAAAAAGTTAAGTGAAAAGCTCTTTGGTGTTTCCATGGACCGGATAGACGCTAAGATCTAATGGAGTATGGAAATCTAAAGATTGTTTTTTCGGAGATTCTGCGGGGTTATACGCTGGTAAACGTGCCTCCTTTTGGCGATTTAAAAATAAAACACTTCAATAATTTCGACTCGGCCGAACTAGATATTAAAAACAAGTTCTTTTATGAAAAAGCCGTGAAAGAGGGCCTTCCTAGCCGAGAACAGCGTATAGATTATTTGATAAAAGAGAATATTTGGACGGAGGAACAGAACAAAGAGATTTTACATACTAAAACTACTTTAATTGGACTAAAGAAAACTAAAGAGAAAATCTTTTTGCAGGCTCACATAGACCAAGTTAATCGAGAGCTAAAGGAGAGCCAGATAAAATTAACTCAACAGGAAAGCAAGAAGGAGGAGATGATAGGATTTACTGCAGAAGCTTATGCGGCTCGAAAAATTAACGAACACTATATGCACAACGCTCTATTAGGAGAGAATGGAGAAAAGCTTTTTACGGAAGAGGAATTTGAAGAGCTAGAAGAAGAAAAAATGGTAGAGTTGATCGGGGCTTACAATAAAAGCACTAAAAAATTTGATTCTAATAGTTTAAAGAGACTTTCTGTCTCTGGATTTTTCACGAATCTTTTTTATCTTTGCGACAACAATGCTTACTCTTTTTTTGGGGAGCCTTTGGTTCAATTAAGCTTTTATAAGATAGAGGTCTTTGGTTACGGAAGATATTATAAAAGTTTGATTGAAAACTCAGACAACAAACCGCCCGATGAGATATCTAACGAGCCTGAAAAACTAGTGGAATGGTTTGAGTCCTCAAAAAGCGCCAGAGAAGCTCTTGACAAGGGCAACGGCTCGCAAAAAGAGGGAACAGCGACTTCCCTTGTGGGGGCAACAAAGCAAGATCTCAAGCGTTTGGGTTTGGATAATCCAAACGAGACCATAAACCTTGCTAAAAAAGCTGCAGAAAAGGGCGGAAGACTCACAATGGAAGAGTTAGCAAAACTTCACGGAATGTAATAAAAAAATAGTGTAATTATCCTTAGGAATATGGCTAGGGATAAAATAACGGTCGATCTCATGCTTGCTACAAAGCAGGCCGAACGAGAAATCGCAAGGATTAATCGTAAGTTGGGGGACATGGGGAAGAACATGGGGAGGGCTTTCGGGGGAACCGGAGCCGGAGGAGATAAAGTCCGAGCTCTAGGAACAGGGCTTTCCAAAGCTACCGTCAAAGCTGACGAATTCAACAAATCCATGGAGGCATCCAATGCGCGTGTTATAGCTTTCGGCGCGTCTGCTGGACTTATAATGGGAATTGATCGAGCTTTAAAGGCGATGGTCTCTTCAACTATCAAAGTGGAGAAAGCTCTTTTAGATGTTAATGTAGTATTAAACGCTACGCACCGAGATCTCGAAAAATTCGGGAAGGGGATGTTTAGAGTAGCAAAGGATACTGCTCAGGGTTTTGATACCGTAGCAGAAGCCGCTACAGAACTAGCTCGTCAAGGTCTGGGGATGGAAAAAACATTAGGGCGCACAAAAGACGCTCTTATTTTAACTCGGCTAACCGGAATGGGTGCGGCAGATGCGGTTAAGACTTTAACAGCTGCAGTGAACTCATTCAATAAAGAAGGCGTTACTTCTGCTCAAATCATTAACAGGATGGCGAAGGTTGATGCCGCTTTTGCTGTAAGTTCAGAAGATTTGGCTAAGTCAATTTCTCGAGTGGGTGCTTCTGCTGTTTCGGCCGGAGTAAACATGAACGAATTGATGGCGATAACTACGGCTGTGCAACAAAAGACGGCACGTGGGGGCGCGGTTATCGGTAATGCTTTTAAAACAATATTCACCCGCCTGCAGAGAAAAGACGTTTTACAAAACCTCAGAAACTTGGGGGTAGCTGTTAACGATTTGGGGACTGGAAAGGCTTTGAGCGGTATTCAAGTATTGCAAAATTTAGCTAAAGAGTTCGATGGTTTAGGTAAAGCTACCCAAGCCAGTACAGCGGAACAGGTAGCGGGCGTTTTTCAAGTTAACATATTAAAGGCGGCTCTTTCCGATTTATCTTCAGCTAATTCTCAGTACGCTAGTTCATTAAGGGTCGCCAATTCCGCTACCAACGAGGCCTATGAAAGAAATGAGCAATTAAATCAAAGTTTAGATGCGCTGGTTAATCGCACTTTGGCTAATTTAACCGCGGCGGGTGCCGGGCTCGGGGGAACGTTGGAACCAGCCCTTAAAAATGTTTTAGGAACAGTCAATAACGTTATAGAGGCCTTTGGTAAAGGCGGTAGTTTCGAGGAATTCGGTAAGACTATGGGGAGCGGTTTGATGAAAGGATTGGGGGCTTTTATTGGGGGTCCCGGTCTTATTGTGATGACGGCGGTGTTTGGTAAAATAGCTTTAAGTTTAGGAAAATTTGCTAGTCAGGCTTTGCAGGACGTACTTGGTCTTAATCAAGCGACGAAACAGCGTGCCGCGCTAGAAGGGGCGGTTGTAGCTCATATAGCTTCAGAGCCTGCATTGTTGTCTCAAGTTAGAGCGGGCACCCTTAACGTTTTAGCTGTAGAGAAGGAGATTCTGGCGACCGTTAGGTTAGCAAGCGCCGAAAGGTCAAGAATTCAGGCTTACGCGAGTCCGTTGACGGGAGCCTTAATGGGTCGAGGTATGCGGGCGGGACCTAGGGGGGCCACGTTGCCCGGTGGGGCAGCGGGTTTTGTTCCCAACTATGCTAATGCCGGGTCCGAAAGGGCCGCTGCTGCGGCGGGAGGCTATAGGGCTGGATCGATAAAGACAATGAACCAGCCGGGCGCTGGAGCCATGATGTATAACAGCGCCGAAACCGTTAAGAAATTTCCGGGGATGAGTCAGTCTGCTATTATGCCTCCTCAGGGTAGCCCTGCTGGAGCGGGTTATAAGTCAGCTTTTGGAGCTGCGCATGGATTTGATCCTTATGCCGCAGGAGGTTTCGTTCCCAACTTCATGGCGTATTATCAAATGGGAGGAAAGCAATTAAGTGGAGCAGGGATGGCGTCAGGTTTGAAGTCGGGTAAAATTTCTCCAGCTGATGCTTCTAGTGCCGGGTATGCAAAGGGGCAATCCAAGAAAAAAACAGGTCCTAACGAGCATGTGTATCCCGCTTCTCATTTGGGCGTGTTGGGTATCGAAGGTACCCATAGCGGCAACTCTTCCACAACTTTTGGTCAATTGGCTCAATTCAAGAGTCTTCCAGCTCATCTTAAGAAACAAAAAGTTACATTTGCAGGAATGCAAATCAGGACGATAAATGAAGCCAAGAAAAATCTCACGGTTCAATCTTTTTCCGACGACATAAGCCGAGAAATGACGACACCTGTGGCCAAGCTTTCTCATAAAATTTTTGGAGACGCTTTGGGAAATGATTGGGCAAGTACCGCTAGGGGTCTTGAAAGTAAATGGGGGGGGAAAAGGCAGCTACTACCTCCCGGGGCGGAGGGAAGTATATTTGAAGCCGCTATTAATTTAGGGTTAAAAGCTACGAAAGGAGGGGCTACGCTCAACAAAACTTTTGATCAAAGCATCGGGGGTTCTCAGAAGCCGTTTGATTTTGAAGAGACGGGGAAAGCGAGACCTCCGTTCAAGAACGCTTTTGGTTTTAAGCCCAATCTAGAGTTAGCCGACGCTAAACGGACTATTAATGTCGAAAATGTAAGAACTATTATTAAGAAGGCTTATAATTCCAAACTTAGAGGGTTACCTGTTCCTAAAGCGTTAGGTCATGTTCCTAACTTTTCCCCATTAACTTCAGCTATTGGTAGAGAGATGCAGGCTGGGGTTCCTGCTTCAGCTATAAGAGTAGGAAGTAGTTCAGCTTTGAAGTCCGCAGGAAACCCCGGAGGTGTTGGGGTTTATAATACTATTCACGAACCGGCAGGTTTACAGCAGGGAATATCACGATCAAGGTCTCAAGGGGTGAATCCTAAGAGTCATGGGATTCCTAACTACGCCTCCACCCTACTTGATAGATATGGGAAACCATTGCCTTCGCCCAAGACTGTAATCTTAGCCGACTCTGTTGATGATCTTGCTGGTGGTTCTAAAAGTGCGGCTTCAGAAATGAAAGGAGCCGCGAAAGAGGCAAGGGGAATGAAAATGGCTATGGCCGGTATGGCCGCTCAAATGCTGGCTGGAGCAGCGGCTTCGAATATGTCTCCCGGTCTTGGTCAAGATATGGTAACCGGCGCAGGCTCAATGGCTGGATACGCGGGATTGGGTTTTGCTTTTGGCGGTCCGGTTGGAGGAGGGGTGGGTGCGGCTCTAGGGGGGTTAGGTATGGGGGTAACCTATCTTAAGAAACATACCGACGAAGCTAAGTTGTCTTTCGATAATTTGTCCGCCGAGTTGCAGAAGATTACAGAGAACTCTAATCAAGTCTCTCAATCTCTTGGGCTTGTCGGCGAAAAAATAACCAAACTTGCCGGAGAAAGGGACCAAACGAAAAGAGTGCGACTCGTACAAGAGATGGTTTCGGAGGCTGCTAATTTAATTACTAACGTAAGTGATCCAGACGTTAGGAAGCAACTTCAATCTGAATTTGGGGCAATGGACACAAAAGAGTTGAACGCAAAGAAATTAACTGAATTGAAAGATCGAATACTTGCGGAACTTGGCAGTGGGAAACAGATGAAAGATGCTCAGCTAATGGGTACGAATGTCAGAGCCGGAGATTCTACTTGGACCGAGTTTATGTCTAATCGTTTCGGCAAGGATCAGTATGGTCAAGCAGCGGCCGGTGTCGGGGCCGGGGGGAATGATGTAAATCCTTTTGCTTGGATCACTAGAACTTTCAGTACCCTAGCAGCTAACCCTGTAAAGCGTATGGCGGGCGGAGAGATGCCGTGGAAGGGGTGGTTCGGTGCGTCTAGGGAAACTCAGTCAAAGAATGATACTGGATGGGGATGGGGGGGCGCTTCCAATGAGAAGGCCTCCATGATGAGAGAGCTGAACGTACGGCAGTCTGTTCCTCAATTTGCAACAGATCTGATGAAGATGAAGGGCACTGGAGGACGTGAGCTTGGTGAGTTAATGATGGGGGATCAAGCAACCCGGACCTCTTTGGAGGATTTGCAAAAAAGGTTAGAAAAAGAGGGTGGTAGTGGCGGGCGGAGTAAAACTGTACACGATGCTTTTGAAAAAGGTGGCGTAATGATGGAAGCTCTGAAAGGGGCCGGTGTGGTAGGAGACATAAGGAAAAAAATAAGAGAATCTCTTGATTCGACCGAAGCTCGAAATATATTACTCCGGACCTTGTTTGGTATGGAAATGTCCGCCGTAAAAACAGAATGGGGAGATTGGATGAGTGATATGCCTGCGGTTAAAGCTGACACTACAGCCAAGCTTTCACGGACACAGAGAGGTTTCATGAATAAAAATATAGGAGCTGCAGAAGCCGAACCTCTCCCTGACCGTGCCCCGTCGGGATTAGACGAATACCATGCGCTTATCAAAAATTTACGTGAAGCTAGCGATTCAGTTAAAGAGTTTGGTTTGGCGACCGCTCGTCAAGTGGTTCACGAGAAAAAATTACGTTCGATACAAAGTCGTTATGACATAGCCTTGGCAGGTAAAGGGATGGGGGATTCTAGAACCGTAGCTAAAAAAACAATGGAGGTCGCTTTGGATGAGGCCAAACAAGGTCTTATAGACGGAACCAAAGCCGCCGTAAACACCTTTACCTCAAAAGTAGCAGATGGTTTTGGGGGCATGGCAGTTGAATTTAAGAAATGGGCAGCGGGGCAAAATTTCTTTAAGGGAGGTTTTTATGAAGGGGGCCCCACGACCTTAATGGGCAAGGGCATTTCTGGATCTCTTCCCGGAGGAGATTCCAAATCCAAGTCTCAGATGGCAATGTCTCTCTTCAGCGCCATGACTACGGGCAGTATAGATCGGGAAGCTTTAAGGGAGGAATTAAAAGCGGCACAAGAGAAAGTCGAAAAAGGTGATCAGACAGCTTTAGGGGTTAGGGAGCTAACAGTGTTGGAGGTGGCTCCTAAGGTCTTAAAGGTTTTAGACGCGGCGGTAAGAGATTATAACACGAATATCTCAAAAGAAACCGACTTAAGGAATAAAGCTATAGAGGCGGCGAAGAGGGGGAACATAGTTACTCTTAAGACTATAGAACTGGCAGGTAGGTACGCTCGAGGAATGGAGCTTCAAAATCAACGTCTTACCCTCAGTCGAGCTACAGAGCGGCTAGGCTTTATTGATGATGATTTGAGATCGGGGAGAATAACTGGGCAGCAGCACGCAGGATTCAAGGGGTCTCAAAGGAAAGCGAGTCGGGATTATTTAGGGCTCACGGAAGAAAATATGAAGTCTAATATTTTCCGAGAAGAATTTACCATGGGTCCACGGCAAGCTCTAGAAGAGTTCGAAAACGCCCAACGAAGCGTAGCTCAAAACATGAAGTCATCTTTTTCCGAGGCTTTTCAATCTATATCAAGCGGCGCTAACAGTGTTCAAGGAGCTTTAGCTAACATGGCCCAAAGCATTCTTGATTCCATCTCACAAGTTTCCTCCAATGTGTTTACGAACATGATGTTTAGTAAGATGGGATTTCATTCGCAGGGAGGTCCTGTCCCCGGTTATGCAGCGGGCGGTGTTGTTACGGGAGGTTCTGGGTACAAAGATGACGTGCCAACAATGATGCAGGGCGGAGAATTTGTGATTAAAAAATCTTCAGCACAAAAAATTGGTTATGGAAAATTAAATGCTATAAATGGCGTAGGAAGAGGTTACGCCCAAGGTGGTCTCACTACTGGGGGAGGAGGGCCGTCCATGATGAAAATGGGGGCCCTATCGGCGGGAGCCAGCGCTCTTTCAGGAATCATCCAGCAAGCTAATACTCCCGGAACGCCAGACCCTATTCCTTCTCGAGATTACGGTTTTGGAAAAAGTAAACACGGATTCCTTGGAGGGGCTGACCCTGATGCGGGTCAAACTGATTCGATAACAGGGGGAAGAGGAAGAGCAAGCGCGTCATTGGGTAAAGGTTTTGTTTATTATCGTCGGGACCCCGAGACAGGAAGGCTCATTAGTGAGCGAGCAAGGCCTACTGAGGGACGTTTTGAGGTAAGTCAGAGGCTTTCTTTGCTGGGGCGATTGGGGGAAGATGACCCCCAGACTAGCCGGATGTTTGGTAAAGAGCAGTCGATGTCTAAATACCAAAATTATTTAGAGACCGAGACGCAAAGTCGAAAAGATCAAATTGACGCTGTTAAAAGACAGAAGAGGGGTAGGCTTGTCGGTGCTTACATGAATGCTGCGATGTTAATTGGTGGAGCTAAGATGATGCAGGGTGCATCAAGCAATCCTGATGTAATAGGGTCCGGAGGTAAGACCTATAGCTCTTTTGAAGGTAGCGGGGGTACTGCTTACCGTTTATCTGACGCCGAGGTTTTTGGGCGAGCGGGTCGGATGGCCAGTCCATTAAGCCGCCCCGGGGTTATGAGTACAATGCAAAATATGCAAGCCTTCAATCCATTAACAGCGGGCCCAGCCCCGCGAACTTTTCCCGGAGATACCGGATACGCAAATGGAGGAGGCACAAGCGGTAGCCCTGCAATGGTAATGGGCGGAGAATATATAATGAGCCCCGAAACTGTTCGTACATATGGTACGAACTTCATGAGCGAGTTAAACCGAGGTAACGTTGCGGGTTACGCTAATGGGGGGCCAGTAGGAGGAGGGTCTTTGGGGAATCAAGGTGCCTCAAATGGCGAAACACCCAATAGTGGCAATACAACTAACAACGTCAAGATAAGTGTTAACGTAGACAAAAGTGGAAAAGCAGATACTTCAGTAAGTACTGGCCCGCAAGGAGGATCGGGGGACTCAGGAGAATCAGACAGAGAAGAAGTTGAAAACAATAAGGCGCTAGGTAAACTGTTGCAGGGAGTAGTCTTGGAGGAACTTGTTAAACAACAACGTCCCGGTGGACTGTTGAGAAACCAACGAGCTTAAGTTTTTATTCTTTTTTAATAGTTGAGGGTCTCGAGTTTTTTCACTCTTTCCTCTAAGAGTCGAAACTTTCTCTCAATTATTTCTATTGCTTCGTTATAGGTGCTTTGAGGATCTATACTGTTGGGTGGCAAGAGGGGGATTCCACTAAGGGGGGAATAGTCAAAGGTGATCTGGCATAATTCTGCGTCTAGAGTTTCCCCATAATAATTTTTGTTCAGGTTGACTGCTTGTTTGGAAACGACTATCTCTCCTTCTTCTACTCCGTCAGGTATAGGATACGATAAGTTTATTGTCGTTTTTTCTCCGTTAAATGCTACGTCGGTTATATCCCTTTCTAAAATAGAAGCGTTAGAAGACAGATCAAATTCAATATCCGCCTGTATAGTTATTCCCTCTTCGTTCATTAGGCTTACTGGATTAGTGGGAGGGATAATATATCGACCTGCATCCACTACTGTTAGGACTGGGGTGTCCCCGTCGATGTTTGTTATTTTTATTTCAGCATATTTACCCGTTATATTGGAGGGGGAACTTGATGGGGCTCCCCCTTGGGCAAAAAATGTCTCACCCTCCGTGATGTTTGATAGTGGAGAACTCACAAGTTTGGCGCTTTCAGCTTCGTGTTCAGGAAAGGTTACGGACACCGTGTCGTTTGCGAAAAGTTTATGGACAAAATTCCCTTTTATAAGCAGAGACTCTTTAAAGATTATAAATTTTCTTTTTATATTCAGCTCTTCTACAGATTCTGCTCGATAAAAGATGTCGTTATTAGCGAGTTTCACAAAGGCTCCATTTATGCAGGCTATAGTCTGGTTAGAGGAGACGTAAAGCTTATCTTTGCCTTTCTCTATGGAACCAAAGAAGGTTTCGGGCTTCATATATCTATTTTATAGGTTAGTCCCCAAAAGACCAAATTTAAGTTTTATAATATCAGGAACCCATGGTTGCATTCGAAAAAGTTCAATACCATCTTGCTTTGACATGAAAGCAACAGTAGGAGAGACATAATCCGAAAAACCGGCGTTTTTAGCATAAGTCCCTTGCTTTGTCATGTAGTAATTTATTACAAGACCTGTCTCCTCTCCTGATTTCGGTCGGTCAACGCTCGTATAAGAGGTAATGGGGCTCACTCCATTTTTTCCCATGTCTCCATCTATCGATGCTTGAACGCTATACTTCAAAGTTGGCGTCAAGAGGCTTTGATCTACAAGGATTTGAATATGTATGTTCGAAGCTCGATACTCAATCCCGCCCTTTTTGAGCCTCTTAGCTTTCTGAGACATCCTGTATCTGGCTGTAATTCCGCCACCTAATACGCAATCTTTAAATACACAATTGTCAGCGATTAATGGAGCAGGGAGAGAGTCTCGCCTTGCTCTTGCATTTATATTTGTCAAAGGTTCTCCGAAGACAAGTTCTGTCCAGTCCATAGCATTAATGTCCAAGCCGAGACCCTTTGTACTCCAAGCTTCTCTAACCCCATTCGAAGTTTTTGTTACGGGAGCCATTCCATCAGAAATTAATCCAATTTCTCCCCATGCTCGAAAAGCTAATGCGAGGTCCCCTGCCCCCATGACACTGGATTCTCCCATATAAACAGAAGTTCCCGCCGGTTGTATTGCTTCTACGTTAGGACCAGCGTTCCAAGGTACCCCGGGGAAAAAATCTTTTTTAGCATCTGCAGGTATTGTTGACATATTGATGTCCGGATCCGTGAAAATTTTAGCAGTTTTCGACGAATCTTCGCCGACTAACTTAGCCGTTTTTCCGTCAGCTTCAAAAGCTCTTAAAAGAGAAAGGTTATCAAAGAACCCAATAGCAAACTGGACATTTTCAACCTCTGGACTAGTAACAAGGGGTACGGGAATGTGAAGACTGTCGACACT
>TARA_R110000851_G_C13101416_1_pt1 | contig 16426 bp, 21 predicted proteins | sample TARA_R110000851 | Tara Oceans TARA_R110000851 (sample SAMEA4397627) | marine metagenome | biome: Polar Biome; feature: [DCM] deep chlorophyll maximum layer (ENVO:01000326); material: water (ENVO:00002006), including particulate matter (ENVO:01000060) such as... | depth 17 m | reverse complement strand
GGCACATTCGCCGGGTTTTCGCTTATATCTGCCAGACCGGGGTGAGTGGGATTAACGCTGTAAATCCGACCTCCCAAGCTGGCCGAAGGGCGAATATGGGATGCAGCGCCTGATGGCGCGGTTTTTGCCATGGCGGCTGATGCACCAACCATGCTTCCCACGGCCACGCCTGCTGTTCCGACCAGCAAATTGCGGCGGCTTAGCCCTTGGTTTTGCACCTGACGCGTCGCTTGCTCCGACCCATCCTCCGGGAGGTTCTTATTGTCTACATTTTGGTGTGACATTGAAATGTCTCCTTTGATTCTGTGGTGGTCTCCTAGGAATACCCGATTATCGGATTTCCGGATTTGCGCTGGATCAATATCTCAGCACGCTTTTGCCTCAGATGCGCCTTGCGGGGGCGGTTTTTCAAAATTTCCGCCGTTTCAACCGCAGTGCGTTCAGCACGACCGAAAGCGATGACGCGCTCATCGCAAAGGCTGCTAAAATTGGACCGATCAGGATGCCAAGAAACGGATAAAGGATACCTGCCGCAATCGGCACGCCGGCTGAGTTGTAGATCAGCGCAAAGAACAAGTTCTGACGAATATTGCGCATCGTTGCATGGCTGAGCTTGCGCGCCCGAACGATACCGTCGAGGTTGCCTTTGACCAGTGTGAACCCGGCGCTCTCAATCGCCACATCCGCACCCGTACCCATCGCAATGCCAACATCGGCTTGAGCAAGGGCTGGGGCATCGTTCACACCATCTCCGGCCATGGCGACCTTCTTGCCTGTCGCCTGCAATTCACGAATGATGCGGGCCTTGTCTTCGGGCAGTACGTCGGCGCGTATTTCGTCGATGCCCAGACGGCTGGCCACTGCCTGCGCCGTACGCTCGTTGTCGCCGGTTGCCATGATGATGCGAAATCCTAGCTCGTGCAGCGCCTTGAGTGCCGCTGGAGTTGTTTCCTTGATCGGGTCGGCGACGCTGACCAATCCCGCAATGGCACCATCCAAAACGATAAACATCACAGTCTCGCCCTCGTCCCGCCGCGCGTTGGCAGTGTCGACCAGCGGGCCACTGTCCAGGCCCATGTCTTTGATCAGTGCTGCATTGCCTAGCGCGACGGATTTGCCATCGACGACGCCCTTGACGCCTTTGCCCGTCACCGCCTCAAACTCTTCTGTTTTAGCGAACTTGACGCCGCGCTCTTCGGCACCGCGCACGATCGCCTCTGCCAATGGATGTTCTGACCCGCGCTCCAGCGAGGCTGCGAGACGCAAGACTTCTGCTTCGTCGTGGCCATCTTCTGGGAGAACTGCGACCAGCTTTGGCTTGCCTTCGGTCAGAGTGCCAGTTTTGTCGACGATGAGGGTGTCGACTTTTTCGAACCGTTCCAGGGACTCGGCGTTCTTGATCAGAACACCCATTTGCGCTCCGGTGCCGGTCGCTGTCATTATTGACATGGGCGTGGCAAGACCAAGCGCACAGGGACAGGCGATGATCAGGACAGCAACTGCTGATACAAGCCCGTAGGCCATGGCGGGATCAGGTCCCCAGATCGACCAGATGATGAATGACGCAACGGCAATGGCGATGACCACGGGCACGAACATGCCAGCGACCTGATCGGCATACTTTTGAATTGGCGCACGGCTCCGTTGCGCGTTGGCAACCATCTGCACAATTTGGCTGAGCATGGTGTCAGCGCCGATGCGGGTCGTCTCAATGACGAGGCTTCCGGTCCCGTTGATCGTGGCCCCCGTGACAGGCTCACCCGCCACTTTTTCGACAGGCACAGGTTCGCCCGAGATCATGGTTTCATCCACAGAGGAGCGGCCTTCCAGAACAACCCCATCTACGGGAACCTTATCACCGGGACGCACGCGAACGTGATCTCCCAATTGTACTTGCTCCAGCTCGATTTCTTCCTCAGTGCCATCGGAGCGGATAACCAGTGCGGTTTTGGCAGCCATGTCCAGCAATGCACGGATCGCTTTGCCAGTTCCTTCGCGAGCACGCAGTTCCATCACTTGCCCCAGCAAGACCAGAGTGACGATGACAGCCGCTGCCTCGAAATAGACACCCACGTTGCCATTTTCGTCCCTGAAACCGTCAGGAAATATCTGCGGTGCCATCACCGCAACGATACTAAAGATATAGGCGGCACCCACGCCCATCGAAATGAGACTGAACATGTTCAGTCTCATCGTGCGGAAAGAATTCAGACCACGCACAAAGAACGGCCAACCGGACCAAAGGATCACGGGGGTTGCGAGCGCGAGTTCAAACCAGAGCGACGTGCGCTCCCCCAGCAATTCCATGAAATACGTAAAGCCGACGAATGGCCCCATCGCCAAAACTAGCAGTGGCACCGTGAGTACCGCTCCCACCCAAAATCGGTGGGTGAAATCAACTAACTCCGGGTTCGGGCCTTCGTCCTCAAGGTTGATTGTCTCTGGCTCCAACCCCATGCCACAGATTGGGCAAGAACCGGGACCGGGATGGCGTACCTGTGCGTGCATCGGGCAGGTATAAATCGTCCCACCATAGTCCGCTGGCACGGTATCGTATTCACCTCCCTTTTCAGCAACTGTCGGGCTAGCAGGAGCATGCGCATCGCCATGTCCGTGGCTATGCCCGCAGTGCTCATGACCGCCGTGTTCGTTTGTCTCGCTCTCAGAGGTCAGAACCATACCGCACTTCGGGCAGGAACCTTTTTCGGTACTGCGGACCTCTGGATGCATCGAACAGGTATAGACGGTGCCCGAATACCCTTCGGGGACCGTATCAAAACTTTCTTCGTCATCTGTTGCCTTGCCAAATTGGCCTTTGGTGACGTTCATCTTGTATTCCTTTGTCTCGACCGCGCGCGCGCGGCGCAGTGTTCAGTGAAAAACCATGCCATCGACGTGAAACCCGGCATCGACATGCAGGATTTCACCAGTGATGGCGGTTGTGTGGTCGCTGGCCAGCACAAGGGCGGCGCGCCCCACCTCGTCAGCGGTAACTGTGCGGCGCAAGGGTGATTTGGTCTCAGTCTCGCGGATCAACTCGTCGAAGTGTTCAATACCGGAAGCCGCGCGCGTCTTGATCGCGCCCGCAGAGATCGCGTTGACCCTAAGGCCTTTCGGTCCGAGTTCATGTGCCAGATTGCGCACGGACGTCTCGAGTACTGCCTTGACAGGGCCCATCAGGCTGTAATGATCCACGACCCTTTCTGCCCCGATAAAGCTGAGCGTCGTCAGGCTACCGCCTGGAGCCATCAGCGGTTCGGCCAGTTTTGCCATGCGGATGAACGAATGGCATGACACCTGCATCGCCTGTGCAAAGCCATCGGCAGAACAATCGGTCAGTCGCCCGTGCAAATCAGCCGTTGGTGCCCACGCGATCGCATGCACCAGAAAATCAAGCTTTCCCCAAGTCTCATTGATTTTGGCAAAAACGGCTTCCAGTTGTCCTTCACGCGCTACATCACAGGGCAGCAAAAGCGTCGCCCCAACAAAGTGTGCCAAAGGTTCAACGAAAGGGCGCGCTTTGTTATTGAGATAAGTCAGTGCAAGATTAGCGCCTGCTGTGTGAAAATTGCGCGCTGCTGCCCACGCCAGACTATGTTCATTGGCAACGCCGACAATCAGACCTTTCCTGCCTGTTATGTCCAATAATCGGCCGGAGGAAGGGGTCGTATTTTTCATTCTGCTGTCTCCGCAAAGGCTGAAGTCGTTTGCAGCGGGCAGCAGGCATGTTCAGGTTGGGGTGCGGCGGCCATGCTTGCCTCGGCTCTAGAGGCCACTGTATTCTGTGTCTTGCTGCGGTTAAGCATCAGCGCTGCCACAGCCAGTGAGGCCATTCGCGCGATTGCGGGATCCGCGCGCGATGTCAATACAATTGGAACAGACAGCCCCAACGCGACCCCTGCGGCAACTGCCCCGCCGAGATATTCCAACGCCTTGGCGAGGATGTTTCCTGACACCAGATCAGGCATCAGAAGAATATCCGCATTCCCGGCAACCTCTGACAGGATGCCTTTTTCGCGGGCGGCCCCGACCGAAATGGCGTTGTCAAAGGCCAGCGGCCCGTCGACCTGCGCCCCCGTGATCTGACCGCGCCGTGCCATCAGTGTCAAAGCGGCGGCATCGAGCGTTGATGGGATCACGTCCGTGACCGTTTCGACCGCCGACAGAGCGGCAACACGCGGCGCGGGGACGCCAAGCCTCTGGAACAGATCAATCGCATTTTGACAGATATGGCCTTTTGCAGCCAGATCAGGCGCAATATTGATTGCTGCGTCAGTAATGCCGATCAGGCGATCATGGTCCGGCACATCAAGCAGAAAGATATGACTGCATCGACGACCTGCGCTGCGCAGGCCAAAGTCGCTATCAAGCACAGCCCGCATCAAGACATCTGTGTGCAGGTTGCCCTTCATCAAAACATCGGCTTCGCCACGGCGGACCATCCTCACAGCAAGGGATGCGACCTCGGTGTCTGTAGCTGCGGCAATGACCCAATCAGGATCAATCTTCCAGTCAAGATCGCGGCCCAGGCTGAGGATTGTATCGCGGTCACCTACCAGTCGCGGCACGACCAGACCAACCAAGGTCGCATCGCGCAAGGTTTCCAGCAACACCAGTTGGGCAGCACAGGCTACCGCGACACGTACCGGTGCCAGTTCGTGCGCCCGGTCAATCAGGGCTTGCAGTTTTTCAAGGTTATGAGACACAACTTACGCTCCCATACTTGATGTCTGCTGCACTGGATTGGCCAAGATTTTCACAGCCACATGACGCGCGATCATCTGTTCTTCATCCGTCGCGCGCGCCTCGATGATCACCCGACTGTCAGGTTTTGATATTTTTGTGCGATCTGCCTTATTGGCCGCGCTTTCGATGTTGACCCCCAGATAGCCAAGGCCGGCGCAGATCCTGCTGCGTATCTCGGCTGAGTTCTCGCCAATTCCGCCAGTAAAAACGACACGATCCAACCCGCCAAGGGCACCGGTCAAACGCGCCAAATGCAACTTTGCCTGATAGCAGAAATATGCGACAGTTTCTGCGGCAGCCTCTTGAGGGCTGTCCAGTAGATCCTCCATGTTCCGGCTGAGGCCCGACATTCCCAGCAGCCCACTCTGTTCATAAAGCAGGGCCGTGATTTCATCAGGTGACATGCTTTTTTCCTGCATCAGAAATAGCAAGATTCCAGGATCAATATCACCAGTGCGCGTGCCCATCGGGAGACCCGCAAGTGTTGAAAACCCCATGCTTGTCTCGATTGGGGTGCCATTACGGATGGCAGTCATCGAAGCACCATTCCCCAAATGCGCAATGATGATACGCTCCACGTCAACATGGACGCCGTCATGACGTAACTTTTCCATGATGTATTCGTAAGACAGGCCATGAAATCCGTAACGACGGATGCCATCCTTGGCATAGGCTCGGGGCAGGGCGGTCATCTGTGCGATATTAGGCAAATCATGGTGAAACGACGTATCGAAACAGGCCACCTGCGGCAGGTTGCGCCGCGCGGCTTGTACAGCATCAATCCCCGCGAGGTTGGGCAGCATGTGCAATGGTGCCAAATAGGCAAGCCGACGCAACCGTGCCAACAGGGCTGGCGTGACGTCCTTGGGGCAATCACATTCCGGACCCCCATGTACCACTCGGTGCCCTACAGCAACCAGATCGAGCGACCCGGGCAGTCTTGCGATCGCCTTGAGCAAGCGGGTGAGTGCTGCCTCGTGACTGTCGAGCTTGCCGGATTCGTCGACGACTATGGTGCTACGGGCATCGCTCAGCTGAAAATGCCCACCCGAAAGGCCTATCCTGTCAATTGCCCCTGACCACAGCCGCTTTGGATGATGGCACGCGGTAAAAAGCGCAAACTTGAGCGAGGACGAACCAGCGTTAAGGGTAAGAATAGCCCGCTCAGGCATCGGTAGATTCTTCGGTTTGGTCCTTGTTATTTTTATTCTGCTTCGGTGAAGGGTCCTTTGCGCCATGATCGTGGCCACCTTTGCCTCCATGTCGATGTCCGAACAGGTGCATGCCGATCATGCCAACCCCGAAAAGCAGGAGCAGCCAGTTTTCTATCATCCATTGCATTTCTTTCTTCCTTTTAGCTCAGACCGGCATGCGAGGATCGCTATTGGGGTCCAGTTCTTTGGTTCCGTAGATGGTTTCAAACAAGCGTTCGTATGTGGCGTCGCGTGTGATGCGTGCCCGTTCAACAGCATCCCCAACAGCAGAGATCGCAGTCCTCTCGCGCTGGATCATTGAATTGTCTGGCGTCAACGGTACCCGTGTTTCGGCAATGCTGCTTGCTGTTTGCCGGATAAACCGCATCCATGGATTGTAGCTTTCCGAAAACATCAGGCGGCTGGCGCGCATGGGATGCGTCATTCTTAGCATCTCGGCGCTGGTTGGCGTTGTCATCAGACGCACCCACGGACTGACAAAAGTGCTGTAGAATGCCTCGTTAACCTTGGACACGCGCTCTACGTTTGCGAAGGCCTGTTCGGGCACGTTATATTTCAGATCGCCTACCTTGCGCGGTTCGAACCTGACCTTGTATTGAGCATCATGGGCGTCTTTATTGCCGGTGGGCGCGTCGATCTTCATCTCATAGAGGCCCGGTTTCAGCTGTTCGATCTTGTCCAGGTTTTCCAGAATGGCACGATGCTCAAGCTTGGCCACCGAAGCTGATACGAATATGCCCAGATGCCCGACATGTGCATTTGTCAGATAAACAATCCGCTGGCCCGCCGCCTTAAGATCCGCAGTATCCTTGTAGACTTCTGGAACCCAGCCAAGCGCCTGTGCGGGTGGCGTGATGTTGTCACCGTAAGACGCAAAAACGATCATCGGGCTTTTGATCTTGCGTAGGTCGGCGACGCAGTGATCCCCGATCGGCATTTCACCACTTTCGAGCTGGTTGCCGATGAACAGATTCTGGGTGATTGACAGGATTTCGGGGCGGCTGAGGGTATAAAAACCGTTCCACCAGCGTTCAAAGTCGAGAAAGCGGCCGCGTTCTGTGTCCACATTGGTTAGTAGGTTGGCGTATTTCTCCCAGATTGCTTTTTCCGGTTTCAGACTTTCGAAATTCTGCGCCAACCATGCGCCGTCGAACCGCCCGTCGCCCAGATCAGCCGTTAGATGGGCCAGCCACGCCCCGCCCAGTAATCCGCCCGTGACCCGCATCGGGTTCACGCCTTCTTCACCCGCCCAATAAGATAGCGGAGATCCGTTCAAAACCACCGGTCCCGCGAGGCCCTCGCAATGCGCGGCCAACAGCGTAACGGCCCAACCGGCTTGACAGTTGCCGTAGAGAACGGGGGCGGCTCCATCGTGGCGCGTTGAGACCTCTTCGACGAAACGGCGCAGAGCTAACAGGACGTCCTCGAGGGTCTGCTCGGGGACCGGTTCAGGAAAGAAGATCACAAAATAGACGGGGTGCCCTTCGCCCATCGCCATACCGACCTCGCTCTCGCGCTTGAAACCGCCGATGCCGGGGCCGTGGCCTGCGCGTGGGTCCACCACGATGACGGGTGGTTTTGTAACGTCCACGCAATTATCCCAGCGATTTCCGTCCACTTCGGTGATCCTGAGCAGCGCATAATTGGCTGGACGACTGAATTGTCGCGCGTCCAACAGGGTTTCATATTTGAAATCCAGCAGTGGCGGCATTCCGGCGCGTTCATGTGCTATCATATTGTCAGCGCGTTCGCGGAGCGTATCCAAGAACAACACTGAACGTTCCCACAGATCACGACTATATGCAGCGGGATCGGGCAGAGGTTGTAATGTATCTGATGCTGAAGTGGTCCTATCCGAATTGGCAGGAAGGAGAGTTTCAGTGTTCATGCTAAGGCCCTCCGTGAAAAGAAATTCCACGTCGGCACGAAGACCACCGCAATGTACCAACCATAGGCAAAGCTCTCAACCAGACCTAACAGGGCACTTGGCCAACTGATCCAACGTACGCCCGGCAGTAGCGGCAACCACGCCTGATACATCGTGGCTGCGGGGAGAAGCAGTCCGAACAAGACGCACAGGGCAAAACTGAACGATAACAAAATCCCCACCGACATTCCGACGGTGTAGATTCTGACTGGGTTTGGATTTGACATATCCGCAACTCCTCAAAGCTTGAATTTGCGAAAAATGCGATTTTGACCATGTTTTCGCGGGTTCACTTATCAAGACGTTCTCGAATGAAGACCGTTACATGTTTAGTTAAAAAATTCTGTGCGCGTACCAATCACCCCCTTAAGACGCACCAACTGCGTTTAATGGGAGGCAGCGTGACAATCGGCCAGCATTCGATTGCCGCCGTGACATCCGCGTTTCGGTTTGACCTTGGGCAAACCGGGAGCCAAAAAGCGCGACCGCCGCAGATAGGGTAGATCGAACCAATATCCCCAGACGGGCACTGATGGCCAAAGCCGCCATGTCCAATGCAAATGCGGTGACGAAGAAATCCTTTGTAAAGCCCACGCGTGCAAAATGTCGCGCACCATAGATGCGCCTGAACCTGACAGCCGGCGGCGACGCACCGATGTTCATTTTCACAGCGCCTCATGTTGCGCTAGGGACGACAATCTGCTTGCCCAGACGTTAGGTGCTAATTGTCGCCCCGACCGTGGTTGCCGATACCAGTATCGTTCCTAAGCTGGGCGCGAGCAAAATGTCCTGGGGTCCGAGCACGTCAGCTTCAAACGGGATGGCAATAATGATGTCGCCTGCGGCGCGCCAAATTCGTGTGCTGATATGTGACCCGGCTCCGTGGGATGATGCGGGGATCCGAAACGACCAGCGTGATATGCCCATCCTCGATCGCCCCCTCCGCCCCTGCGCCGATCGCAACCCCGATATCTATGTTGGCAAAAGAAGGCAGGTCACGCCTGTCCTCTAACTCAGTACCTTCTCGCCGACACCCTCGGATTGAATGCTGCGTACGGCAACCGAGTGTTACGGCAACTGCGAGAACCGGGAATGCTATCGTTTCGCGATAGCTTCGTGACGTCTGGTGACTATGACCCACTCTTTGAGTTTGCTAAAGTTGAAGCGACGTATGACGTATTTGGATCAGGATCGGACCGCAGCTGGCATGAAGGCTCACACCGTTCTCGGGCGGCTAGATCATTTAAATTAGAGAATCCAGAACAATTTTTGCTACACCACGCGCTAGCCAATAATTAGCAGCGTATCTGTGAGAAAAGTATATGGGGGGATATCAAGGTTCCGCGGCGCAGGACCTTTGCGAATTCGCCCTGCGGTATCATAATGTGAACCATGGCAGGGACAGAACCAGCCTTTCCAATTCCCGCGTGGCTCTGCGCCGCCTTGGCCAAGCGGGATGCACCCTAGGTGGGTGCAAACTCCAATAACGATCAACCATTCTGGCCGCTCTGCGCGTTCTGCATCAAGTGCCGGGTCAATGAGGTCTGCCGCGTCATCGGCTTTGGCAAGCGCTATTTCTTCTTGGGTTCGTCGGTCAATGAAAACAGGTCTCCCGCGCCACTTTACAGTGATGCGTGAGCCAACCTGCACACCATCTATATCAACCCGAATCGATGACAGTGCTGTGACATCCGCGCTTGGATTCATCGAATCGATCAAAGGCCAGATGGCAGCACCTGTCGCGACAGCCCCTGCGCCCGCTGTTGCATGATAAAGGAAGTCACGCCGCGGGGTTTGCGAGTTTCTCTCCGGATCCTGTGATACAGTTTCGGTGGCATTTTTTTGATCTATCATGTCACGCTCCACACGCCCCGTTTCTAAGATTTACTGCTTTTCTAGATTCCCCAAGCATAATTGGGGATGCGATCCAAATGTACCGATACATCACCAAGGTCATCAATCGCCTTTAGTGCGACTATAGCAGCGGTTTCCTCATCGATGCGATTGTCCGCGACCACCACATTCAGATGGACCGGACTCAACCCGGGCACTTGTGCAAGTGCACCCAAGACGATGTCTCGTTTTTCGTCGTTCGTTACATTTGGCTGAATGTGAACTTTCGACTGTGCCGCCATTGCCTGCAGTAAATTAGCACGGCTGACAATTCCAACAAGCTGCCCATTTTCCAGAACCGGAACCCGTTTAATGTGCTTTTGTTCCAGAAATCTGGCGATCTTGCCAATGGGAAAGTCTGGCGTGACTGTGACAACATTAGTGGTCATGACATCAGAAGCGTTCATCTTGCATTCTCCTCTGGCTTGGTTGTCCGAAGCCACCGAAAGTTCATTGGCGGTTTCCGCAAAACCTGAAAGTAGTCTCTGAATTATTTGACGCAGCGGGAAGGCGAACATTACAGGTGCGGCCTTTTGAACCAGCTTGAAAGGTAGCCGTGGGACACTGGAGGGCGGCGACTAGTTGCATCATCCGCTCTAACACGCAGTAAACGGCGACTAAGAAAGACCCGAATTATCTGTCTTAGAATCCAGCCTGCTAAGGTACCACAGAACCAATAGCGGGACGAAAATCCACTGCAGGATCGGAGACAGTCCTGTGCCAATGACCGGCAGGAGCGGCATTGCCTCGTTATAGGCCCAACGTCCCGTAATTTCGGTGTGAAGGTACTCCAAACCGATGGTCAACAGAACCCCCGCCACAAAAAATACCATCGGAGCAAGCCTTCCGGGGCGCGTGAACCATCTGCGGCTTCGGCCCATGAGGGCCGCACTCCAGAACGCCGCAAGTGCGATTACCAGATCGCCCAATGTTGCCTTCAGACAAATGAATATCCCGGAAAAGTGATCTACCTGATTCATACTTGAGAACATGGGCGCTTGCAGTATCTCCCACGCGAAATGCCCCAAAAACGACAATACAATAAGATCAATTTCGGGCGGAAAGTGGCGGGTATATGTGACTGCCTGGGACATGCGGATCATCTTTTATGCATTATAATTAAGGCACTACGCTGCTTTTTTCTCGACCTTGATCGACAGCATTAGCGAGGACGGCAAGAAGATTGACCCGGAGTTTACAAGCCCCGCCTGAAATGATCGCAGAGATTGATCCAAGTCAAGGCCTGCAAGTTCAAGCTGCGATAGGAGGAGGGCATGGAAGCCGTAAAAGTAGGTCACATGCTCGGATCAAAGTCATCAAACTGGACAGCTCGGCTGCACATGGGAACAGTCACTGCGGCAATCTTGGCAATCCTTTTTACGGCCTTAGCGGTGGGCTCTGAAATTGACCACCGGTTTTTTTCGACGCCGTTCGCCAACGAATTGGTAATTGACGCGTGGGACGTCGGAGATGCTGAGGAAAAAATGGTCTCAGATATGAATTGTCACGTGGCACATTACTGTTTCGGTTTGAACGTACCGATCAGCAGCGCGGCGTTGGAGCATTTTGGGAGTTCTCCAGAATGCCCGACCGATCCGAACTTCGACCCTTATGAACTAGCCAACCTGCTCTTTCATCCACCGCGATGCCTTTCACAGGCCTGACTGCCAGTATCGATGGACGGTACTGCGCAAAATCGTTTGAAAGGAGCAAAAAATGTTTACTGAACAGAACCATCCAACAACAGAGGTCTCGCGCCGTAACGTTGAGATAAAACTCGTCGAATTCCGCAATCAGTTTCTCGGCTTTCTTCGCCGGAGACTGAGCAGGCCGCAGGATGCTGAAGATGTCTTTCAAGACTTCTGCGTTAAGGTGCTGCGCTACCATTCCCAGGTCCAGAGTCATGAGCGCCTTGATGCTTGGCTCGGTGTCACTCTAAAGCACGCCTTAACCGATCACTACAGAAGGCAAGCCACGCGAAATCGCGGTGCGGAAGCCTATTCAATCGAGAGCAAAGTGCTCCAGCAAGAGGTCACCGACGTTGAAGAACCCGCTTGCACCTGCGTCGTTGCTGCAATGAAAATGTTAACACCTTCTCAGTCCAAATTGCTGACACGGATCGATTTGAATGATGAACCGCGCAAGACGGTTGCCGCTGATCTTGGGTTGAGCTTAAACTCTTTGGGAGTTCGAGTTCATCGCTCCAGAACCGCGTTGAAAGAAAAGATAGCGGAGTTCTGCCCGGTCTGTGGGCATGGCGACTTCATGATTTGTGACTGCGATCGGTCCCGTGACAGGCAGCCCTTGTCGATTGCTCGCCCGTCTCAAGTTGTGGCAAGGGTGTAATGATCACGTCTGAAGTACGTCTTATGGTCCGGAGGGCTGAAAAAAATGGGAGGTACCAATGACAGTTCAGAGCCAAACACCTATGAAGATGCGGCGGGGCAATCGGTCGAATTCTTGTTGGGCTGTCGTCACGCGCGACAGTTCGACTCCCGCCGCGGAATGAGCTCTTGAAACATCCGGTTGGCTTTGATCCGGATAGTGACACTGAGCTCGACGGGTTGATATGCGATTGTATTAACATGTTTCTGTCAACGCTTCCGCCTATACAGGCCGAGATTCTTAAACGTGTCAACATCGAAGGAGAGCGGCCGGCGGACGTCGCTCACAACTTGGGGTTCAGCGCGAGCATGATAGCTCACCAACTTGGATGTGGACGCGAAGCTCTGAGGGAGCGGTTCGCAGAGATGTCCCGGATCTGCCCAGAACATGGTTCGGACGGGTGCGATTGCAATCTGGCGAAGCGGCCAAATTTCTGAAGCGGTCTGTGCCTGCTGTAATGTTGGGGCAGCTCGGGCGTCTAAACCTTTCAGGAGACACTTAGTAATGGAAAAAACGAAAATGCTGTCAAAGATCAACCCGCTCAAGGAAACGCCTAATCAAGAGTTGAAAGGCTGCTGTTGCGGATCCTCCGCCAAGAAACAAGATACCAGTGCGACAAAGCCGCTTAGTGGAAACGCATTTTTCGCAACCAGTGTCGAAAAGTGACCGGGCTATCGACATCCAGATTGGTGGGCGTTGAGGCGCATGCTGATCCATCAACTCCCGGCGTTTGTCGCTGAGTTTCCTTCCATGAGGACAAATAAAAATGACACTCATCCTATTCGCCTTTGCATCCGGCCTGCCGCTCATATTTGCGGCCCGCGTGCACCAACGCCGTACCGAAATCGTTGCATTAACAGTTGCTGAAAGCGGTGTCCGCAATTCACCAAACAGATCAGAGGAGTTTTCCTAATGTTCAAGCTAACTTTCGCCATAACAGCTGGGTTGATGCTTTCGAGTACTATAGTAGCAGCGGAGCCTATCGTTTTTGTGCCCGAGGGCAGCGCCGATACCGTGCTCATGGTAAATGCGGAAACCGGTGAAACGGTGAAGACAATCACTGGACTAAAAGCGGTGCATGGGCTGTCAGGCGCGCCCAATGTGCCCTATTTGGTGGCAGGCAGCTATGCCGAAGCCGATCGCGCTGCGATTGCGGAACTGACCCAACCCGAAGGTGTTTCGGAGGATGAGCATGCCGCGCATCATTCAAATTCCGAGGATGAGCCGATCGGACCCTCGGATGCTGGCATTAGCATTCTAAGCGTTCTGGATGCGACGTCTGGCGAGATTATACGGCGGATCGAAGTCCCGGGTGCCGTGCATCACACCGCCGTCGCCCCCGATGGGCGCTATGCTGTTGCCACGCACCCCTCGGGCGGTGGAATATCGGTAATCGACCTGATGAGTTTCACGCTCAAGGCATATATCCCAACTGGTAGCATGCCGAATTACGCTGCCTTCGGGTCTGCTTCAGACGTTGTCTATGTGTCGAATACAGGCAATGGAACGATCAGCGAGGTTGACCTCGGACGCGGGATTGTGCGGCGCAATATGGTCGTCGGCACGGCACCGGAACATATTGTCATTAACCCCAACACAGGGGTGCTCTATGCGGCGGACGCAGAGGCCGGCAACGTGATCGAACTGTCCCTGTCTGAGGGAACGGTCTCGCGGAACTTTGCCATTGGTGGCGAGCTGCACGCGATAGATCTATCCGATGACCGCGCAACGCTGTTTGTCGCCGGTCGCGGTGAAAACAAAATCGCGGCCATCACCCTTGCCGACGGTGAAATACAATACGCAGACCTATCCCCCGAACCCTACCATTTGACTAATATACCTAACACAGGCACGCTCTTTGTTTCGTCACGTGCCGAGCCAAAGATCTGGATTATAGATCAGGCGACGATGACTGCCCGAAGGGAATTCCAGATCGAAGGTGAGGGGCACCAAATGGTGGCTCTGCCCTGACCAGGCTCCCCGACATTGTGGCGTGTTGGCGAGCGGTTTTGCGGTGAGGCGGATGCTCGTGTCGTAAGCTGTATCGGGGAATTGACGTGCGTACCTGAACGGCAGCAACTTTGAAACCGCGTTGTCGTTGGAGCGTGCTAGCCCGAACTATAGAAGTTCAAGGACGTAAAGCCTTTCGAGTTCATCGACGGAATAACTTCAACTTTGCTGAATTTTCTCAGAATGGACGACGCGGATTTTTGGTCATGGGCGCTGGCAAGAAGGGTCAGTTGCCATGGCCGATGGTACAGCCGATCGGAAACACCGTGACGGGCGTTGAAATCTCATCGTGCGTAGCGCACATTGCTCCATCATTCCGACATTCCGGCCACTAGAGAACGCGGATCAGTATCGTTGCGCAAACGATGTGTCTGTCGAACAGGATAGGACTGCTCGCTATGGATCTAAAAGAAATTGAATTGATGAAATCTTGAAAATTCTGACAACTGTGAAGATCATCTTTGCGATGTTCCTATGGGCAATTTGTTATCCATTGATCACGATTGGCATTGCTTATGCCCCGCATCTTACGTTTGCGACGATGAGGGGTGGGATGGCCGGAATATTCCTGTTGGGGCTCGCGATGGCATTGGGCCGCCCTCTTCCACGTGGCGGGACAACTTGGGCAACCCTCGCTATTATCGGTTTTGGGGCGACCTCCTTAGGGTATTTTGGGATGTTCCACGCGGCAGAATTTGTATCGCCGGGGATTGCCACCGTTATCGGGAATACCCAGCCCTTGTTGGCTGCGGGCCTAGCAGGTGTCGTATTGGGTGAACGTCTTACGGGCTGGGGTAAAACGGGTCTTATTTTGGGATTTATGGGCATCGTCGTCATCGCCGCCCCGCGCTTATTTGCTGGTGGTCAGGAGAGCTATCTCACCGGCATCGCGTATATCGTTCTGGCAGCACTTGGGATCACAGTCAGCAATGTAATGCTCAAACGGATTGCAGATACGGTCGATCCGCTGATGGCGATCGGTGTGCAATTATTGATCGGCAGTATCCCACTGGCGGTTATTGCCGCCATGACTGAAGATGTCACCCTAATCCAGTGGTCGCCCGGTTTCGTGTTCGCATTGGTTGGGTTGGCAGTCTTTGGCTCTGCGCTAGTATACTTTATCTGGATGTCAGTTCTTGTCGAAGTACCGCTGAGCAAGGCGAACGCGTTCAGCTTTCTTGTGCCGGTATTCGGGCTGACAATGGGCTTACTTTACTATGGCGAATCTTTGGGTTGGCCGGAATTGATTGGCTCCTCCCTTGCTCTTTTTGGTGTCATAATAGTCACCCAAAAGGGGATTGCACAGCCCGCATGTTTTGACGTTGCCGCGTAATGCTGGGCATGTCACTGGCCAGTGACATGGTCAAAGACCCAGATTTTTAGCAACTGGGCGCTGGTAGAGTACGAGTGCACGGCCCGCGAAAATCATTAGGTTTGGGGGTGCCACGATCCAACATGAAGACGTGGTAGTGTAGTTGTCATTCGCGGTACCAGCACAGACCACTCACAAAGGACCGGTTGTTGATGTGCGTTGGTGGTTGGCCGCGCGCCGTTCACAAACGAGGGTTTTTGGAACATCATCGTACCCCTAGCCATTTACGTCTCGCCATAGCATCCCAGAGAAGCGCGCCTGTAATAATGGCCAATCCGATGGCCGTCGCGAATGTCCATTCGTATCGAGATGAAAATCCTTCGATGGCAAATGTCAGTACAGGCAAAGCGGCTAAAGTCACCATGACAGTGTAAGGATTACAGCGGCTAATGCCAACTTGAAGAAGATATAGTGGCACAAGAACGCCAACGGCTGATACGAACACTACAGTGGACATCAAGAGCATACTCCAGTTGATATCAGACACATCAGAACCCAACGCCAATATCAGAGCCACTGGAACAATTACATAAAATCGATGAGCCAAAACCGCACCAAATTTCCAATCTCGGCTTAATAAGAGTTTCGAAGTTATGGTTATCAAGACAGCGCCCAGTCCTGCCACAGCGCTCGCCAGCAACCCCAAGGCTGGGGATGTCTGTTCACTTTCCACCTAATGGATCGAAGCCACCGGCTTCCAGCCGGTCCGCTTTAGCGAACTTTTCTCTGATCTTCTCTCCTGAATTTTGAAACCCGCCGTGGCGGTATGGTTTCAAAATTCAGGAGAGAAGATCATGCGTTATTCGTCATCCGCGCACACGCGATTTTATCACAGTGTCCGTCGTCATATAAAATGGGGCATCAGAGCGGTTTGAGCAT
>TARA_R110000851_G_scaffold58480_2_pt1 | contig 16490 bp, 18 predicted proteins | sample TARA_R110000851 | Tara Oceans TARA_R110000851 (sample SAMEA4397627) | marine metagenome | biome: Polar Biome; feature: [DCM] deep chlorophyll maximum layer (ENVO:01000326); material: water (ENVO:00002006), including particulate matter (ENVO:01000060) such as... | depth 17 m | reverse complement strand
AGGTCGCGACTCCCATTTTCTGGACTACCTTAGTAGAGCAGTTATTGGCAAAATGAATAGATGCATCAATATCCTTAGTTAAGCAATATTTAAAGCACAAAGAGGCTACAAATGTATCTCCTGCTCCCGAAGTATCTTTAACTTCGACCATATCAACACTGTACGTTTTTTCATTAAACTCACAGCCTCGTGGGCCGCGGGTTATTATTATATTTTTCAACATATTTTCAGTAATCGTATCTTTTGTGTTTTCAAACTCGTGATTATTGATTTTAACAAAAGAAAATCCTGTAGTCCACGATGATAGTCTTTTCTTGGTATCAAGAAATGTCACTGGACATTGGTTAGAAATAAACCTTAAATCTCCCTCAGAAAGAAATCCTTTATTGTAGTCAGATACGATAATTGCATCATATTTATCAAAATTTACTTTTTCTCTGTCAAATGTCCCATATTCATCATCATTTTGATCTAGTCTCATGAACATATGATTTGTTCTAATATCAACAAATCTAGTTTTACTTATGTCTTCCCAGTTATCATTAGTAACTACATCTACACCCGCACCTAAAGAAACTAAATTCCTATATACGTTCATGGCCATGCCACCATTATCAACTGTCCGGACAGAATTAAACACGGGTACCGGTGCTTCTGGACATAGGCGCTCACACTTTCCATAATGAAAAATATCTTTGCAGCTCTCTCCAATAACCAATATTTTCATCTTACTAAAAACCTCGTTCCACTATTAACCCTGTCTCTCCAATAATTCAGAAGATCAAGCATTGTTTTTTCAAAACTTATATCGGGACTCCAACCAGTATGCTTTTTAAACTTCGATGCGTCCGGAACTTGCAAATCTGCGTCGATTGGGCGTAACCTTTCGGGGTCTATTTCTATCTTTATTCCTTTCACTGTCGATAAAGATATCAGGTGCTCCAGCATCTCTCTCACCGTACAAGTGAAAGTGCCGCCAATATTATAATATTCTCCCGGTGTTGGATTTTTCGTAACCAATAAATAGTATGCCCTGACAGCATCTCTAACATCCGCCCAAGTTCTTAAAGACTCTAGGTTTCCTACTTTAATTATCGGCTCTTGTTGGCCGGCCTCAATCATAGCAATCTGTTTGGCGAATGTAGATTCAGCAAATACATCGCCGCGGCGAGGGCCAGTGTGAGTAAACATGCGCGTTGTCATGACTGTCATCCCATATGCTTCCGCATAAAATCTCCCAACCAGATCTGTACCCACTTTTGATATAGCATATGGAGACGCTGGGTGGAATGTCACATCTTCAGTAATAGGCAGGAATTCCTTTGGTACCCTACCGAATACCTCAGAAGACGCACAAACATGTACTATGGGATCTAGTTTTAAATGTTTTATAGCGTCTAAAACCTTTGCAGTTCCTAGAATATTTGTCTCTAATGTTTCCAGCGGAGAATCAAAACTAGTTTTTGGATAGCTTTGAGCGGCTAAGTGGAAAACATAGTCCGGCTTTGAACTGGAAAAGCATACCAATAGAGAGCTTAAATCATTAATATCTCCATAGACTAGTTCAATTCTATCTTTGTTGTTTATTCTCTCCATAAGATGCTCTATGTTGTCCATCTTATCATTCCATCTAACAAGGCCGTAAATATGCCAATCAGTATTTTCTAGAAGGTAATCAACTAAATGAGACCCAACCATGCCTGTTATTCCTGTTATAAATGCTTTTTTCATTATATCATCCCTTCAGTATTTATAGATCTTTTTCATACCCAAAATTTACAAAATCACTATGAAATAACTTTTCAATTATATCTTTTTCTTCTTGATCAAATTTATGCAAGTAAGAACCTTCTCCGTCCGTAACGGTTGACAAAACTCTTATTGTGCTAATATCAACTTCTATGTTATAATCGTTATTGATAAAAAAATCTTGCAGTGCCTGTAAGTTCTCAAGTTTAAAAATCTTAAATTTGTTAAGGTCTTTAAGCCAATAACTGCAAGGTTTGATCATCCGGATTCCAACTGGTGATTCGTCGGGAGGTGTTCCAAACCAGTTTTCGTATACACCTACTATTTTACCACAATTGTTTTCCTCATAACATTCTGGTAATAATCGAATAAACTCCGGCAATTTCATGTCATTTTTTAGCCATCCATTTTTTTCCCATTGTTTAAAAATGGAATATATCCTATTATAAGGATTTCTAACCGTTATTATGTTAACAATTTTTGGATCAAAGCTTAATAGATCGGCACTACTACGCACTAAATGGTCGCCCGAGGTTCCATAAGTGGCCAATAAATTGTTCGCGGTTAGCCAATGGTGCACAGAAGTGCCGGCACATTTATTTATATGCGTATAGCCAAATTTAAAACAACTCATTTGTTTTTTCACCTTTTCTGGAGAGTCATAACGGTTCAAAAGTTGCCGCTTTGCAGTCCAACCGGGCCAAAATGGTTCATTCTCTTTAATATAGACTGAATAAATCGTTCTTCTCCATTTCGAAGGGTGGGGGTTCTTGTCAGCTTTATGCAGTAATAGTCCGTGGATAACCAAGATATCGCCTGCCTCATATTCTAGCTGAAGTTTTGGCAAGTCATCGGGCAGATTATTTCCGGTCGAATCAGTGTAGTCACTTAGTTTCTTGGCATCGCCAATTGGCGCGCTTTGGACTAGATTTCCATCTGCATCATACGAAAAATTTGGAGTAGGCTTAAAAGATAACATCCCAAGTTTGTGGCTTCCCGGAATGATTACTAAAGATCCGTTTGACTTATCGGCATCATCAACTATAATAGCTAAATTTAAATAATTATCTCCGTTTGGCGCCATTGGTGCAAAATTATCTTGATGCCAGATTGAACCATATTCTTTTGGATTATTTGGCTTACAGAAAAAGGTAGTCGAAGCTAATGGTATTGCCCTGCCATTACAAATGGCATCACCAATATCACACATTTTTTTACTTCTATGGGCCAGCTTAATACTCTTGTGAAAGTGCATATCTAAGCGAACTGTGAAATTATCCTTAGCTGCTTCATCTAGGTCTTTTCTAATGACATCAATATCTTCTTTGTTCCAAACTTTCTTCAATAAGAGAAATCCATTTTCATGAAAAAACTCTAGTTGCTCTTTGGAGACCTCATAGGGTTCCATATGAGTTCTTAACATTGCTTGTTCTCCCTGTACCACTCAATTGTTTTTTTCAGGCCCTCTTCTAGGGAATATTTTGGTTTCCACCCGAGTTGTTTCTCGGCTTTTTCACAATCTAAAAACAAAGAAGTTGGCAATGTGGGCTTTGACAGGTCATATTTCATTTCTAAATCTTTTCCAGAAACTTTAATAACTTTTTTAACCAAATCTTTTATTTTTATGCCTTGACCTAATCCGACATTATATAATTCGCAGCTGCTCTCTTGTTTTTCTAAAGATAAATCAATAAAATCGATTAAGTCACCAACATACAGAAGATCCCGTTTCTCTTCTCCGGAGCCCCAAACACTTATGACACCATCCTTATTTGTCATAACTTTTGTTATTGTTGCTCCAGTTACATGTGATTTTTCTAAATCATATTTATCATAAGGTCCATACATATTGGAGTGTCTAATAACTGTGTGCTTTGTTTTTCCGAGGCCAGCATAAAATTTACACATATTCTCTAAATACACCTTTGTGTGGCCTGCGCCGAAGTAGAAAGGAAGCATTTCGTCAGAAGGATTAAAGTCTATCTCTTTCAGTGCTTTTTCAGATTTCTGGTACATTATTGTGCAGCTTGGGAATATAAAGTGTTCTACTCCCTGTTCGAAGGCCTCTCTTAGCAAAAATGAATTCATGATTACGTTGTCTGTAACGTGTATGTAAGGCCTTGACACAATGTCTTTTGCGCCAGTTGTTGTGGCGGCAAACTGCATTATAATGTCTACACCTTGCAGTACTTTTTTGATTGACTCAGAATCCCTAAGATCGCACTGTACCCATTCGACTCCCTCACATGAAACCGGTTGACTTTTAAAATGAACTGCTCTTATCCTATATTCTTTCTTTTTAGTGTAGTAATCTAGCAGGTTTCTTCCGATAAATCCTGTCGCTCCGCAAATTAAAATTGTCTTCACAGTTTTCTCCCGTCTAGTAACAATTGCTGTTCTTCTTTTAAAAATGATTGATATATAGATTCAACAACAAAATCTAGCTCCATAGCATTTTCTCTATCAGGTGCTGTCTTTATGTTTGTCGGATACACATCTAGAATCTTTATGTTACTATTTTCTTTTTTTAGACTATTTGAAAATCCTCTTAGGCCCCATTTGGTTGCCGAGTACATGGTTCTCGGAGACTTCACCTCCAAACCAACCATTGAATTGATATTAATAATATTTGTAAGATCATTAAACAACAGCCTAGAAAGTAGAATAGGAGCTTTCAGATTCACATTAATCATATCGTCTATTAAAGATTCGTTATACTTATCAAATAATATGTCTGGACATGTTATTGCCGCATTGTTTATTAAAACATTTATATTTTTGCTCTTGGCTTCTTGGCACATTTTTTTTATATCTTCTCCGCTTCGAAGATCATAGTGCGCACGGCCGTTGTGCCGCATAACTTTGTGACCAGTTGATTCAAATTTGTCAGCCAAAGCTAGGCCAAGACCAGAGGAGCAGCCAGTTATTAGAATGTTGTGCATAATATAAAATATAACATGTAATTGTTCACTTGTCAAACATTATTTCATCAATTGATTTTTTATGGTAACCGTATTTACTTCCGGGCCTAAACTCTGCCTTTTTTATTCCATCCCCAACGAATATTGGCCGCTCTTCTACTAGCAGCCACTCATAATCATCAACTAAAATTATTCTCATATCTATAGTTATCTTTGTAGTAGGATCTCTTTCGCTACGATAATCTACTGTATGAATACACCTAGAGTCAAAAATGGCTAAATTGTCATAAATATCGCACACTTCAAAAGCATTAATGAAGCCTTTTTTTATAAAGTCCGAATCGTTGCTAAAACATATATTTTTCCACGCTTCCCTGTCATACGAATACTCTTGAAACCACTTTTCAGAATCTTGCAAAGAATTCATCCAGAAGTCTGAGTGTTTATTGTCAGTAAGGCCAAACCAAAAGTTAATCTCTTTTGGGCTATGGCCGAAAAAAGAATCAGAGTGCCATGCCGGCAGAGATAGTCTTTTTTCAATTCCCGGAACATGAAACCTAATGGTTGGAGTCTTTTGAAAATAAAAATTTTTCTTTATTATTTTTTTTCGAACCCACCTTAAGAAATCATGATACAGGCTTTCCTTTTGAAGAATAAAATCAAACCCTATGTCACTAATTTTTGGACGAGAGTTGTTCTGCTGCCCAATCGTATTAAAAGAAAAATATTCTTGGCCGATCTCATTATGTAAGTTCTCCAGATTAACGTCTTTACTTGATATTTCATTAGAAAACAGAAACTTCTTTAACTCATCTTTGAAAATAAAGTTCCAATGTTTATCTTCTCTTGAATTATAGTTTATAAATTCAGAATCAAATAAATTTTGAAAACTACTAGTTTCTGAGTATATTTCCTTATAATACTGAGATATCTTGTTCATATTTGCCTCTTTTGCGCGGCTTGTCCATAACATCTCTATAGTGTTGCCAGATTTCTTGCGCTACTTCGGCTGCAACTAGTTTTGTAGTTTTAAAATTATCAGAAACAGATTCTTTATAAAAATGCGCATCCCTAGCTAGTCCATTGTGTTCGATTTTTGCCGCATTGCCTCCATCTTGAATTCCTTTAAAGTGAAAATCAGCTTCTAGAAGCCTAGAATAGCCATATTCTTTGCTTAAAATATGTGCCAAAGATGCATTTAAAAAAACATGATCTCCTCCTGTGTGATTATCAAAAAATCTTTTAATCGCTAATCTCCATTTTTTGGTACAGATCGGGAGCATCTCGTGATAATGATAAATTAAATCATGTGGATCTTCCACCATTGGCTTCTTGTCTCCATCAAACCAGTGAAAAGCCTTTCGGAACTGACTGGAAAGCGCGTTGAGATTTCTTCCCATGGGGTTGTTAGTATACAGGGCATAATATCCATCATAAAATATATCCTTTTTTCTTACAATCGCGGCATCCCAATTGTCCGTAAGGCCAGTAAAATCATCAACAATCCACCAATTAAAATAATAATCTGTACTTTCAATAAAGTCAAAATGAACTTCATTTAGGCTAGTGAAGCTCTTTTCCTTGTGCTCTGGATGTTTCCAGATGACTATTGGAAATCGCTTGATTACTTCCGAATACATATCAACCTGATCTTTATCTACAATGCAAACGATATCAAAGTTATCTTCAGATGCGCAGGTCTCATATAACATATTCAAAGTAGTCATACAGCCATGTGGGTTATTTCTAGTTGGCAAAAAAACTACTAAATCTTTGCTCATTCGCTTTTTCCCAATAATTTAAAAACATCTTTTCCGGTGTCTGCTAAGTCTTTGTTTTTTAAATACCATTCAACAGTTTCCTTAATCCCTTCCTCAATCGAAATTTCTGGCATGAATCCATATGATTTTGCTCTTGTCATGTCGAAAACTCTACGTGGATCTCCAGTGGGCTTTGATGTATCCCATTTAATCTTTACTTTTGCTTCTTCCGCTACGGCGTTTGCTATTCTTTTTATACTAATCTCATCGCCAGAGCCAAGATTTAAAGGCTCAGTTATTTTATTTTCTACTGCAAATATCATTCCTCGCGCAACATCTTTTGCATGTATAAAATCCCTAATGGCCGATCCATCACCCCACACTTCCAGAGTATCATTGTTAAATGCTTTCCTTATGAGTGATGGAATCACCATTGCGCTGTCCAAGTCAAAATTATCATACGGGCCATACACATTGGCCGGTCGCACAATACTGCACCTGCCTTCTCCAAACTGCCTCTCATATGCCTGACACTGTAGTTCTCCCATTCTTTTTGCCCAACCGCCGAACCAATCATTCTTTGATGGCTGAGTGTTCCAAACATCATCTTCCTTTAAGACTTCCGCTGGCTGGTAGACACCTACTGTCGAGGTATAAAGGTACCATTTAACATTTTGCTTCATGGCTGCTTCTAACATGTTAGTATTAAACTGCATCATTGGGCCCATAATATTTGCTGGTTCCTCTATACAGACTCGTGGCGAGCATTTAATTCCAACCAAGTTAAAAACATAGTCCATGCCAGCGCATGCCTTTAGGCACGAAGAATATTCCCTTAAATCAATGTTGTAAAATTTTACGCTGTTGGGCATATCTGCGGGGGGCCTTAGATCGGCTATATATACATTGGCCCCCTCATTTAACAGGAGGTGCACCAACTGTCTTCCGATCATCCCAGAGCCTCCGGTAACTAATACTTTTTTATCTTTAAACATAGTTTAATTTCTCACATAAATCTAAAATTTGGGCGTCGGTTAAGTCCGGGTGATTTCCTATGTAGAGGCCATAATCGTGAATATAGTTTGAAACATCCAGTGACGAGGCACTTTTGAATTCATAATCTTTAAGATAAGGCTGTCTTTCTTGATTTCCGCCGCCGGCGGTACCAATCCTGTATTCAACACCCTCCTCTTCTAAAACTTGACAAATTCTATCCATAGTGATTTGTGGCGCGCCTTCTGTCGGGATTGTACCGTTAGAGATCTCAGGACTTATGATTAGGGGCAATGAAAAATTACTATTTCCTTCGACGAAATAATCAACAAAATACTTGTTTGGATTAAGATTTTCTAGCCAAATCTCCAAGTTTTTCCTTCTAGAATAAATATTATCGTCCAATCTTTTAATCTGCTCCAGACCGAGAACAGCATTTAACTCAGTGCTACGCATATTGTAGCCGGCTACAGCAAAGGTAAACAGCGGATTTAAATCACTCTGAGAGTATCTCTCTTGAACTTCTTTTGATGCTTCTCGTGTCATTCCATGCGATCTGAACATCCGAGCAAATTGATAAATATTTTCATCATTGGTACATACCATTCCCCCTTCGATTGTGGTCATGTGATGCCCAAAATAAAACGAAAAACAAGACATGTCGGCGATAGATCCTACTCTTGATCCTTTGTAAGTGGCGCCGTGTGCTTCACAACAATCTTCAATGAGCAACAGATTGTGTTCTTTTGCAAGTTCTACGATCTTATCGCTTAATCCGTTAAAGCCCAAAGTATGAACAAGAACAATCGCTTTAGTATTTTCATTGATTGCAGCTTTAATATTTTCATAACTTATCGCCATTGTGCTTAGATCAACATCGACAAATACGGGAGTAAACCCTGTATTAATCACGGAAGATACATCAGATACCCACCCAATTGGCGGAACAATTATCTCTCCCTTTTGCCCTTTCAGTTCCCTGACAATCGAAGTCGTTATATAGTTTGCAGAGGCTCCAGAGCTTACCATAACACTATATTTTACTCCAAGCCATTTAGACCAAGCTTCCTCAAACTCTTTAACTTTTGGACCATTCGTAAATCGGTTGCTGTTTAAAATAAAATCAGAAAGAACCTCTTTGTCTTTTTGAGAAATATTATCATTAATAAGTGGCCATTTAAACATTACAGATATCCTTAACTTTTTTATAAATTTGTTGCGCATTTGGAGGTAGATTATCCACCTTCGGATGAAATCCCGCGGTCCTATGTTCTAAGCACATGGTTCGAACCTTTTTTTGGGCACCCATCATGATGGTGTGTGCAATACTGCTAGCCACTCCTTCCTCATAGTCATCATCCAAAACAATTCCACCAAATTTTGAACCTTCAAGCGCCAATACCCATTCTTCTTTTAGCTTAAATGGCTTTATCCAAAGTTGGTGTATAACATTAACTTTTATACCTTCTTTTTCTAACATACTCTTGGCTTCTTCTGCTGCAAACCTAGTAATAGAGATAGGAAATAGAGTTATATCAGAATCTTTATGTATAGTGTCGACAAATTCTTCAGTATTATCATAGCTCTTTCGATGCTCTGAAATGTAATATACGCTATCGTCTGCCATAAATTGTTCGTATGCATATTCATATTCTTTTGGTGTCATTGGAGATAATATTTTTGCACCCGGCATTCTTTGATATATCGAATGATGAGAAGAGCCGGCTACTGGGCCTGTTCCGCCTTCCATTGCTATACTGCGCAGAAGCATGGGACACGGCCTTTTCCATATTTCTTTAGATTTCATCGCATAATTAACAATAATCGGAGAGTTATACCACTGAAATCCCTGATATCTTGTAACATATATGGGCCTTTCTCCAGCTAATGCTGCGCCTACTACAATTCCGCCACCAGCAACATCTGCCATTGACAACTCTATCATTCCATCTTTTTCATAGAGTTCGGGTAAAGTGCCTCCTACCCAGCCGACCGCGGTGAGGCACTGGCCATAGCACTTAGATCCTTGATTAAGGTGTCGACGGGTTATATCTTTTATTGTGTCTCTAACTGTTTTCGCCATGTTTCCCCCACCATTTGTTTAGTTTGTCGATGTATGCGCTCTGCCGCATGGCCAAGTAAGCCCATCTGTTCTTCATATCTATCAAAAATGTTTTCATCGTCGATACCGGCGCCAGAGTGCCAAAATTTTCGGTGTGTATTGACATTGATCAACATCGGAGACTCAAAGACATTTTCAAGAGATGATAATATTTCCTGCGGATTGTCATTTATATCGAGTCCCTTCATGTTAAAGGCTTTTGCTACATCATGCATATTCCAGTTTCTACGAACCCTCTTCTCGGTTAATATAGACAGGTTATTATCTTCAACCACAAAGAGTATTGGTAGATTCTTTGTGGACGCCCAGCCTAGGGCGCCAAAAACATAATCCTCTTCTGCGGATGCGTCTCCCATATATACAATTGTGGGGTGTTGTGTCTTGTAGCAATGACCAACAGCAATCGGTACTTGACTGCCCATTAAACCGTCATGACCGAATATATTCTTTTCTTTTGAATGAATCGATGCAGAACCTCCCATGCCATAAGCACAGCCAGTTGGGCGGCCGAGAAGTTCGTCAATCAATCTTTCCATGGGCGCGCCGAAAGAAAGATAAGTGGAGTGACCTCTATGTTGAATAAAAATATTTGGATCGACACCTTTATCATGCATTACTTGAGCGATTGTTGACGAGATATACTCTTGTCCTGCTGATAAATAAATTGGAAATCTAAAAAGCTTATCTTTTATTCCATCAAAAACATATTGTTCAAAATTTCTGCACAACGATGCTCTCTTAAAAACTTCTAAATCAAATTCAGACATTTAATCCCTCTAAATATTCTAGTGTATCATTCCAATTTTTAAAATGGTACCCCTTGTCATCAATATAAATTTGAGATCTAGGCTTCTCCGCTGTTATCTCTTTTACATATTTCATTACTCCATGTTTGGTCAGCCATTCCTCTACTAGTTCCGTTCCGGTTTTTCCATTTACAAGGGGCCTGCTTGGCTTTGCTTTGGCTGTAAAGATGATAACGTTATATTCCTTAGACAACATTCTTACGGCGTCTAAGGCGCCTTCTAATGGCTCTCCGTAGCAAGTTCCATCATACCACCCCTTATCGAAGTTATGTATCACTCCGTCAAAGTCAATTGCTAAATTTTTTAAATCTCCCTCAAAGCCGGGAGGCACTTCTTTATGACTGATCATTTTTCTCCATTAACATGATAATTGTATCATCTTTTATACTATTAAAAACAGTTGTTAGTTCCTTCAAAACTGATGCTGCCACGATATCGCCCGGACCAGCGACGTTGATACCATATTCTGCAACAATGCCTCCATCCAAAAACATTACATTTCTATCATCACTGATTGTGTGGAAAAAATCAATGTTTTCTATGTTAACAACTTTCATCGTCACATTGCCAACACTATAGTCGTTAGAATTTCCCACGGTTGGATTGTCTATCCATATACAATCACTTTCCTTCGGGTATTCAAAAGTTGAATCTTCATATGGCTTTCCCTCTCTCCCGTAGCTATCTTTAAATCTGACTAAATCGTGCTTGTCAACGGGGGTCTCTATTTCCAAAACAAATGCGCCTGAATTACTAATCGCTTTCGTAGAATGGAACAATCCTTTTCTGATCATTATCTTAGAGAAAGGCTTGAGATTTTTGACATCAGACAAGAAAGAAACATTTACTTCGCCCTCTAGTAGCGTTAAGCCAGTTGTCTTGTTTGGGTGGCAATGCATTGAAGTGCTTTCATTCTTATCTATAAATAAAAACCATAAAGCCACTTTATCGTTTTCATACATGAGGTATTCATATCCCCAAGGCTTTTTAACAATATTATTTTCGTGACTCATTTTTCTCTCTGTTCTAAAACTTTATATCCAGTCCTCATCCACTCGCCCATAAAATCGTAATGAGGAGAAGAAACAATATTTCCATCAGCCACAACAGGGCCCCTGTGGTACGTCGCGCCTGCGTTGTTAATATCAGCCTCAATTGCATAGTATCCAGAAACTTTTTTGCCCTTAATGGCATCTGCTGTGATTAAAAGCTGGGCGCCGTTGCACAAAGAAAGAATAGTCTTATCTAAAGCATTCCATTCTCGAACAAACTCCACAACACCCTCCTCTAGTCTCAGCTTTTCTAATGCCTTGACACCGCCCGGGACAACTAATAAATCATACTCTAAGTATTTAGCTCTATTCTCTGGGCTGTTAAAATCAGAAGTGAGCGTATCGCATACCATGTGACACCCCAAAATACCATAAAACCTGCCCAACTGATTGGCGACTACAGTAACTTCAAAATTGTTTTCTTTTAGGCTGTGATATGGGTAAATAACCTCATGATCTTGAAAGCCGGTGTATGTAAGAATGATTGCTTTTTTCATTTTTGCTCCTAAAATTATGAATCTCTTTTTTGTAAAATTGGACTTTGGCTGGGCCAGTGTATGTTAAATTTTGGATCGTTCCATTTTATTGTGAACTGATCTTCGACGTCTGGATATTTTCCATCATAGTTCCACTTGTAGTGAAAGACACTAGTGTCACTTAAGACGAAAAATCCATTTCCGATTCCCGGCTCAAGAAGAACTTGTGTTCTGTTTTTATCGCTGAGTATTTCCCAATCCCACTCTCCGTATGTATTTGAGTCTTTTCTGTTGTCTACGGTGACAAAATATATTTCACCGTGTAAACACGTTATAAGTTTATGTGACCTAGTATCTCCATGGATACCTCTTAATACATTTTTTCGTGAGGTTGAAACCTTGTCATGGTTGTATGGCATATCAAACTCTGACTCTTTTTCTTTCCATAGGGTCCACAAGTCACCCCTAAAGTCGGTATATACGTCTGGACTAAAGTATTTAACTCCATCTTTTATTCTTCTTGTTCCCAACTTATTTCCCAATCTTTGAATTCAGCAGCGATGCAATCAACTTTATAGTCTTTCCTTCCGCCAACAACTTCTTGTATTTTATTTTTGGAAGTATTTCGTATTCCATTTAATCCGTGAGTAAGCTCAAGATCATTTCCATCTTTAATCCCTTTTCGATAATTTGACTCATTATGCCAAATATGCAAGTTCATTTGAGACAAAACAACTATTGATCTTACAACCTCTGCTGTTAATATAACATCATTTTCCTTGAGTGTCAAGCCAATATCGTAAACAATATCAGAAATTTCTTGTGCATATTCTTTTTTATGCTCTGGTATGAACACCTCTTTAAGCTGTACGATTGATAACCTGTCGATTAACTCAGACAAAGTTGGTAAATATTTTCTATTATTCATTATCTCATTCCTTTATTATTCATCTTTTTTAAACTCATCAATAAATTTTTTCAACTTTTGGAATTGGTGCACAAAATCGGCTGTCATTTCTGGGGTTGGGCTGTGAAAACTTAAACCTTCTTCGACGTTCCTTTCTCTTCTTTTTTTAACCTTCCAATAGGTCTCGTCTTTTTCCATATGGCCATGCTCGGCATGCCGGTGCTCAAGAAAAAGGCGAGACCGGTCGGTGATTAAGACAGCCCGATTGAGTTCGCGGGCCATTGTTTGTATCCAGTGATCTGTCCAGTCTGCATAAAAATGTGTAGGTTGTAGATATCCCACTATATCAACCCAGTTTCTATGCACAAAAGAGTGAGACGCTAGCTGTCCTCCCCAAATGCCATCGTCAGACCATAGCAGCATAATCTTATCCTCATATCTATTAAACTCCTCTTTTACGACCTTATCCCAATCACTGGACATGAATACAACATCATCGGCTACATTACAAAGTATCTCTCCTGTCGCTTTTTTAGCACACTCGTTGGCAATGATAGCCAGCGCTGGCGCTTCAGGATCAACTAGACATACTTTAATAAAATCATCTCCATATTTTTCCTTGAGTTCTTTGGCCATATCAAGCGCAATTGTATCATCGTTGTCAATTCCAAATATTATCTCACAAGTTTCCGGTTGGGAACAATTTTTATATACACTTTCAGCAAATCTACTTTGCATTTTTGCCCTACGATGTGTTGGGCATAGTACGCTAAAAATTTTATTATCCTTCATGCTATTTCTCCTCTTTCAAAAGTTTGTGTATAAAAGCAGCTATCTGATCATCGCTTCTCCAATAACTCTTTGCGCGACTATAGTTGTCCTTAATCGCCTCCATTCTACTATAATAATCATCTTCAGTCAAGTTTGACAAAATCTCGTCCAACTCTTCTAGTGTGTCAAAAAATATAATACCATCAGTATTGAAATGTTCATCTATTTTTCTAGTTCCCCAAAATATTGGCACAGTACCGGTGGTCAATGGGTCGACAAGATCAGTAAAGAAGGTGTCTAGTTGGCAATTCTGTATGACTATGGAAAACATATAGTCCTTCAATGCCAATATCTTACCATGCTGCGGGAAATCCTTAAATCCACCTCCCCATAAATCAATATTGTGCTTCTCTGATAATTTAATAGCAGTATCATGACGAAGTTTGTGTCCGGGAGCATATGTCTTTTTACTGGCTATCATTGAAACCATTTTAGTTTTTTCATGAACACCCCAATCACTATGATCGAGCCTTATACTGCACCAAGAAAAAGTATGTGCTTTTTCGTATTTCTCAGAAATTTCTTCACTAAATGTGAGTAAATAATCTAATTCCGCTATATAGCTGTCTATGTTTTCATATGCCCATGGGTGTACTACTGGAGGTTCTAGTATCCAGCCAATTTTAACTGGACTATTGACTGAGCTTATAATTTCGGATCTTAAAGCGTGGTCTGTAAACAGTGTTACTCCGCAATCACGATTATAGTCCATATTTCCCTTAGTAAATCTAATTTTTTTACCTCTTGGAGATTTTTCTGCATTCGTACTAATATAACCAAAATCTGGATGGGTCAAGGTATGAGAGAAGCTATTATCAAAAAGATTGACTGTTAGCATCGGGTAATCCGGATCATCATAAACGCTATAATATTCTTTAAAATCAGTTTTCGAAGTAGGGTGGGGCTGCAAAAATCCCGGATGGAAACCATATCCCCCTTTTTCGCTAAAAGATGGAACATCACCCTGCCACTGTCCCCAGATTAACTCTTCTTCTGTGAAGAATTTTAATTCCACCATTTCTTTTATTGTATCTACTGACAATCCTAATACATTGTATTTTCCCTTATTGTATCTGGACACCGCTCCTTTTGCTATGGTCCTAATCGGATAATCGGACATATTATCGTCCCAAAAGGCAAACGTATGATTGGTATCCAAATGATTCTTTGCGGCATGTTGGCTGCCTAATAGTTCAAATTGCCACGGGCTCCAATCATTATCTAAAAACTCTAATAAATATTTTCTTGACCACATTGCTGGTTGTGTTGATATCCTATATTGAGCCTGCGGATGTTTCACTCTTATATCATAAGGAAACTGACGTGGTATTTTTAACATATTGCCTTCAACCTGCGAGTCGAATGTAAGATCAAATCTTCCAATATTATCATTAGTTTTCATTAAATTGTGAGCAAAATGTAACATTTCAAAGTTCGGCTCTGAGCATAGCCAATAATCATCGATTGAAAATATAACATGACTTTCGTCACTATCCTTTAGGAAGTTATATATATATCTTGTCCAATTTGACGCTCCACCCTCTTGCTTCTCAGCTAAAGAGTGAAAATGATGATTTTTATTGTAAAATTGAAAATCCGGAGATTTGAAGCCTAAATAATGCACTTCAGCATTTGGCCAATACTTGTTAAAGAGATAAGAATTAACCCTTATGATGGACAAAGACTCATCGCAACATGGCACGTATACTTTTGGAAATTGCATTAAATAATATCTCTAATCTCTTCAATTGTAAATTTATCAACCTCATCAGATGCCGGACCTTCCTCCAATATCTTTTCGTGCATATTTTCTGCTGGCTGTAGGCCTATATACTTAACATTTAGTTCCTTGCCTTCTGGCAGGTACTTTTCTGCCATTGCTGTCAATAAATCTCCTATCTCCATAGATTTCATTTCTGGCACCCATGGAGTACTATCATTCGCATCTTCAAGGCACGAAAATATTAGATCTACTGCCTGTTCTCTGGTCCAAAAGAATCTTGTTGCTTTTGGCTCAGTAACAATAACCTGCTTTCCTTCTAAAAGTAAGTCTTTCCATTTGCACAACACCGATCCAGTAGAATAAAGAACATTTCCGTATCTGACTATTCTGTATTTTGTGTTTGGATTTAGTTTTTCACATTGCAAAAATAATCTTTCCATTAGCAACTTTGTTGCGCCATATACTCCACTAACTTGTGCTGCTTTATCTGTACTAATTCCTATAACGAAATCAAAGTCTTGCTGTAGCGATTCTTCTAGGATATTTAGACTTCCCACAACATTTGTCTTTGTACACTCTCTGGAATACTTCTCTGCTAGTCCAACATGTTTTGAGGCAGCAAGATGAAAAATAGCATCAACTCCAAGCATTGCCTGTTTAACTTCAAACCAATCAGAAACATCACCAGTGTATATTTCCACACTAGGGTTTCTCTGCTTGAGAATAATCAGCTTTCCTTCATTCCTACTAAATGCCCTAACTCTTCCTCCAAGCTCTAGTATTCTTTCAGTTAGGTGCTCCCCTAAGAATCCAGTGGCGCCGGTTACCAAATATAATTTTCCTTTTTCAATAGTCATCATAAATCCCCTAATCGATTATATTTTTTCATCGATCTTATTTGTTGTTCGCTTATAAGTTGCAACTCTCTTTTGCTCTTGTGTTCGTTTAAATCATTTAAATCATTCCAAATATAAAGTATGTCTTTAATAAAATGCGCTTTAGGTCCGGACATCTCTAGCAATGGAAACATTAGACATAAATCTCCGGCTGCACGAAAGTAGTGGCCGTCTTTATCTAGCAAGTCATCTTTACATATCTTTTGCAGGAGACTCATCTTGTAACTTCTCAAGTGCGATGTGCACCATTCACT
>TARA_R110000851_G_scaffold54483_1_pt1 | contig 16513 bp, 10 predicted proteins | sample TARA_R110000851 | Tara Oceans TARA_R110000851 (sample SAMEA4397627) | marine metagenome | biome: Polar Biome; feature: [DCM] deep chlorophyll maximum layer (ENVO:01000326); material: water (ENVO:00002006), including particulate matter (ENVO:01000060) such as... | depth 17 m | reverse complement strand
CCGTCTCCTTATTATCCATCAACTCAAATAGCTTTTTGGACTCCTTTATTATAGGTTTTTTGTCACAGCCAACAAACAGTAGAAGTCCAGTACTAAGGCATAAAATCAGATTCTTCATAGTTTATCCTCGTTTAAATTGGTCAAGTCCACATACCACAGATTAATAATTTGCCCACTCGCATCAGGATAAACAGTAATCCTTCTGTTCCCCTTGACCTTTACATAAATATCCTCTTTGTAAAAATTTGGACTTTTTATCTTAATAGTTTTTCCTCCATACCATTTATCCATTAAATTAAGTACGTCCAACAAAAGACTATCCTTTTCAAAAATACCATCCTTAAACTTGGCGTTCTCATAATATATGGCCGCGTTCATTTCATTTATAGAATCGTTCTTAAATTGGGGATAAAAAGTCAAGGTTGCCGGATATGTCATCTCCTCCAATTTACATTGCACCCAATTCGGACTTTTTTGCCCTCCTTGTTTAAAATGCCCTTTAACGTTCATATCAAAACTATACGTTCTGAATTCCTTAAAGGGCATTTTTAGGTACAATCCTTTAAACAGGCTATCTTCCCGTATTTTCTTAGCCAATTCCTTTTTTTCGTATACTTTATATTTAGCCTGGTTAGACCTATTACAACCTAAGACACCAATTAATAAGGCAAAGCCAATAATTTTAAGAAAACGAGATCCCACTTTTACACATTTATTTTTGATGCCCCAAAATTGATAGGCTATCATTAATTTTTAAAAACACAGTTACTCTTTCGTGACCTGCAATAATACTTTTTACATCGCGAACCTCCCCTTCCACGAACAATCCGGATTGGCTAGATCCAAGGGCTGAAAAACCTCCATTACCATCGCCTCTTAAAAAAAGTGCCCTATTACCATCATAAATACCTACCTCAGGTTTTGACCAATGAAAATTACCGACCAGAAGAATATCTAAATTTCCGTCCAAATCATAGTCGAAAATTTCTAAGGCATAAACTGGTGAAAATTGGGCTTCTGAAGGAAGCTTTTGTTCCTCATATTTACCTCTTCTATATAAATAACATGTAGTAGCCGTATTATATACTTCCCTTATGCTTGATTTTTGCACCAATTCCGGTCCAAAAATATCTTCCACCGTCTGTTCCCTATAGCTCTTAAATTTCAAATATTTTTTTTTCAAATATGGAAGTTGTGAAACCAGATCTGTTTTTCCTATTAAAGGGTATTCATTTTCTCCTTTGAAGGTTGTAATGATATGTTCTGTTTTCCCATTGGCATCAAAGTCATTTAAATACATCCGAACCGGCTTGTTTGGACTAGCTTTGAACCTTGAATTTAAGCCGTGGTTTCCAACAACCAAATCCAGATAGCCATCAGAATCCAAATCGGCAATTTCTATGACATTCCAGAAACCATTGCTGTGCTCTAAACCAATTTCTGGAGTAATATTTACAAAGGAACCCCCATTATTTTGAAATATAGTAACAGGCATCCAATCCCCTACAACAACCAAATCTTCATCACCATCATTATCATGATCGAACCATTTAGCATCTGTTATCATTCCAATTCCAAATAGTTCGGGCGCCAATAATTCTGTTTTATTGGTAAACTGGCCCTTTCCATCATTTATAAGTATATAACCGTTGACCGGCATACCGTAATCGAAGGATTTGGAACGGGTTCCTACAAACAAATCCTGATCACCATCCTTGTCAATATCAGCTGCTATAACACAGGACGAGTTCTCGTAAAAATTGGTCGGTATATTTTGACCGGATAGAACGTAGTTACCGTTTCCCTGATTAAAATAAAGCCTATCTTTCAAAGATGATGAAGTTGATGGGAATTCGTTTCCGCCACTGCACACATATAAATCCAAATCACCATCGTTATCGGCATCAAAAAAACAAGAACCGGCATCCATACTGGATTTATCATTTTCAAAGCTAAGTTGTGGCTTAATTGTAAAATTACCTTTGTTGTTTTGAACAAATAAAACACCTGCCTCCCCTTTTGCCCCACCTATATAAATATCAGGTCTATCATCATTATCAACATCGGCTATTGACATTTTTGTGCCCTCTGCAGATTGCATATGGAATAACAAAGGGTTACGATCAAAATCATTAAAGCTTGATTTCTTGTAGTAATAGGCCAATCCTTTGTAGTCATTTTCTAAATTGAATATTCCCTTGCCTATTGATCTATGGCTTTGCACTATGGGAATGGCATTTTCATTTAGTTGCTGGGCAAATGAAATTATTTGGTCCACCTGAACATCTTTTTCTATTTCAACGGATAGATCTGGCCATTGGATTCGGATAGAATCAACTTTTGGGTTTATTCCAAGTCCAAAGTGTAATCTATAGTCTACTGATGATTGGTAGCCCCTCATTGGTGCCAGTTCTTGATATAGTTCCTTACCGTCCTGATATACTGTGACCTGGCTTCCCATGGCGAAGGTGTTTTTTTCGGTTCCCTTTAGTGCTATGGTCAAAAAATGATGTTCGGGCCGCAAAGTTTCCGCATTATTACGATAAACCGATGCTGGCATATTAACATTGTTCATTACCAAATCCAGGTCCCCATCATTGTCCAGATCGGCATAGGCAGACCCATTTGAAAAAGTAGGTTTCTCAAAACCCCAATTTATGGTCTCATCCGTAAAGGTAAGGTCCCCGTTATTCCTGTAGGCGAAATTAGGCAAAGGGGTAGATGGTATGCTGTCTATAAGCTGTTTAAGAAAACTGCCCCTCTCCTCAAAAAGACGGCGCGCCGTTATAGGGTCTGCATAAAAATTTAAATAGTCCAAATCTATAAGATCTTTATAGATACCATTTGCCACAAATATATCTTTTAGCCCATCATTGTCCAAGTCCGCAATTAATGCTCCCCAGCTCCAATCTGTAGCTTCCACTCCCGAAAATCGTGAAATTTCACTCATAAATATGTTGTCCCCATCGTCTTTATATCCTCTGTTCAATTGAAGGACATTCCTGGGAAACTGCCTGTAATATCCTGCCTTCATATTGGCCTGATATTTATTCCAATCTTCAAAAATGGCTTTAGTCTTTAAACGGGCTTCTTCCTTAGGCAGCATTTCGGTTACAAAAATTTCTGGAAACCCATCATTATTTATGTCGGCCATATCTGCCCCCATAGACCCCAAACTTATTTCACCAATACTACCCTCTAAGTCTTCGGTAAACGTTCCATCCTTATTGTTGATATACAAATAGTCTTTTTCAAAATAATCGTTGGATACAAATATGTCTTGCCAACCATCCTTATTGAGGTCCCCGATGGTTACCCCTAAACCGAAACCTATAGTGCTCCCATAAATGCCTGCCTGCTCACTAACATCGGCAAAAACATCCCCGTCATTCCTATAGAGTTTATTTCCTCCATAGGGATCCCTAATCAATCGCCTATCTTTTTTTAAATCATAATTGCCTATTGATTTTATTGAATTGTTCAGTAGATACATGTCCAGGTCACCATCCTTGTCGTAATCGAAAAAAACAGCATGGGTAGAAAACCCATAATCCGCTATTCCATACTCTTTGGCCATTTCGTGAAAAACAGGGTAGGTACCTGTTTTATCCAACCCTCTATTGATGAAGAGTTCATTATTTCTTCTTTCACCTTCCGGTTTTCCAGACTTACAAATGTATATATCCAGCAATCCGTCTCCATTTACATCTGCAAAACTAACCCCGGTTGACCACACTCCTAGGGAGTTGAGCCCACTTTCATCTGTTACATCCTTAAACTCAAAATCTCCCTGATTTAAATACAGTTTATTCGAAACCATACCCCCTGTAAAAAACAAATCTTGAAGCCCATCATTGTTTATGTCGGCAATAGCAACCCCACCACCATTATAAAAATTACGATAGGTATAGGTATTAAAATCTTCGGTATAGGTTAACTCGTTTTTAAAATCAATATTGGTTCTGGATTCAGGTAAGAAGGTAAAAAGTGTTGTTTTATTGGTTCCGGTTTGTACATCTCCAAAATCCTTCTTACAAGAAATGCAGATCAAAGATAAAATGAATATAAAACTACGCAAAACCTTTGTTTTCATAAAATAGTCTCTATAAATAGGAAAGACACCTAAAAATAGTGTCTTTCCTCATCAAATTAACTAACAATAATTCTTAATAGGGTTAATATCCAGGATTTTGAACTAGATTTGGATTACCGTTAACTTGATCTGTAGGAATTGGGAAAACTTTTTTATTTGGATCAGTAAGGGTTTTCTCCCACCATTGGGTATCAAATCTGTTAAACCTGATCATTACCGTTCTAGCCTGACATTCAAATGCCAATTCTCTTTGAATCTCATCATAGAGGGCATCTTCAGTCAAGGGGTCAATAGCACCCAATCCAACTCTGTCTCGCACCTGTCTCACAAGTTCAACAGCTTCGGAACTTGCATTGTTTTCTCTCCAAAGTGCTTCCGCACGCATAAGCACCACATCTGCATATCTTACTGCCGGAAAATCATTTTCCATTGCGGTTCCGATACCATTTTCAATTTTAAATTTTCCAATACGCGCACCAGATTGACTGAAGGCCTTAGGGGTTAATTCATTAATAAAGGGCGTAAATATTAATGGTGGTCCATCAGGCTCAGGATTACCTTTTGAATCAACCTCAATAGCCCCATTTGGATCATTTATAGGTACACCTGAACTAGTGTATTGTTGACCTACAATAAACATTTGCTTCCGACCATCCGTTTCTTCAAAGGAATTATAAAATTCTTCCAAGGCCGTATAGCCATTCCATGGTCCATTTTGCAAATCATAGGTTTCTTTGTTCAAGGGGTGTAAAGTTTCCATGTGCAAAGCGAAACCGGCCCCACTCGACTTGGAGTAAGGAACAACAAAAATATTTTCATTGGATCCCTCGTTTCGTATTTCGAAATTATCCAAGTAATTCGGCTCCAAAGAAAATTGCCCACCATCTATAATTTCCTGTGTGATGGCTGCTACCTTGCCCCATTGTGGCGTGCCTGTATACGTTTCGGCATTTAAATATACCCTTGCCAAAATACCCATTGCGGACCAACTATTTATCCTTCCGTACAGTTCACCTTTGGTTCCTGATGGTAAAAGTGGAATAAGTTCTTCCAATTCTGCTACAATATAATTAAAAACCTCTTGTTTTGGTGTTCTTGAAGGGCTTGCTTCTGCTGTCGCAAAGGTGGTAACCAAGGGAACATCCCCAAACAAATCCATTGCCATATAGAAATAGAGAGCCCTAAGTGCCCGTAATTCATTAACGGCCGACTCTGAATCGGCTGACGATGCTTGAAACTCTTCAATGAGCCTATTACACGTAGATACTCCGCTAAAACATAAGTTCCAGGCACCATTAATATCTCCAGAATTGTTTTCCCATTCATGCCTATGTAGCCTCGCCCAAAGACCACCATCATCCCAAGGTCCAAATTTTGCTGGGGCTGCACTCGTTTCTGTTGAGAGCTCCTGAAGATTGAAATAGCTTCCTGCATATCCCTTTAATGGCTCATAGGCCGTTAATATGGCAGCAAGTTGCGTATCTGTGGTAGTGTACTCCGTTTCAGGCGTTAAATCACTATAAATCTCAGTTTCAAGATCAGTACAGGAGATGACCGTAACACAAACTAGGACACCAACAATTATCGATTTCATTTTTAATGTTTTCATTTTGCAAGTTTTTATATTAAAGTCCTATGTTTAAACCTAAACTAATTGTCTTAGTACGGAAATATGAATTTCTATCATCTACACCGGGCGCCAAAGGCGAACCATAAGAGTAATGAACCTCGGGATCCACACCGGTGTAACCGCTTATTACAAATAAGTTTTGACCGGAGGCATATAGTCTAAAACTTTTTATGGCAGAAGACTTTCCAACCTCGAAGTTATAGCCCAAGGTAATATTGTCCAGCTTCAAGAAATCAGCATTCTCTACATAATAGCTGTTCCAACTTTCAGGCTGTGTCAGTTCTGGCAAATAATACTTTGTCCTTACCGGGTTATAATTATTGGAGGCAGCAGGAGATTCATAATAGGCCCTGTTAATGTTCACCAAACTATGGCCAAAAGCACCTCTCATAGTAAAATTTAAATCCAAATTCTTATAATTAAAGGAATTGCTCCAACCTATTTCAAAATCTGGCAGACCATTACCGGCAACTACGGCATCATCTTCTTGATTAATTGTCCCATCTCCATTTCTATCAGTGATTATTCTTCTACCCTGATCGTCCAATCCTTCGAAAGTAGGAGCCATAATATCCCCAATCTTTTCCCCTTCCTTCACACGAATCACCAAAATATTATTCAAGCCAGGAGCACCAAGATTTCCCAAGAAAATTTGCTCCCTATCGCCATCCAAGCTTACTAGTTCTGTATTAAATGTCGAAAAGGTAATTCCTGTATTATAGGAAAAATCAAGTTTTTGGACTACTGCACCATTCAGTGCTAGTTCAAGACCATTTGATTTTAATTCCCCAATATTCAACAAGGTATTGGGATAAAAATTAGGCGGCACCGGAACGCTAACGGATTGTAATACATCTGTTGTGTTTCTACTATAAAAATCAAGAGAACCGTATAGTCGAGAATCAAATAAACCAAAATCCATTCCAATATTCGTTTCTGCCTTTTCTTCCCATTTAAGGTTTGGATTGGGGTTAGAAGCAAAATTCACACCCTGTAAATAACGCGTATTATTGAAATAGCTCCTTGAACCTCTGGACAATCTTGTGCGGCTTTCATAATTCTCATTAGGCAAATTCCCCGTAATACCGTAACCAGCTCGAAGTTTTAGTGCACTAAAAGGAATCTCGAACATTTCCGCAAAATCCATACCTCCACTAACCGAATAAAAGTTACCCCATTGCTCATTGACACCAAACTTAGATGACCCTTCCCTTCTTATGGATCCACTAACAAAAAACTTATCCTCATAATTGAACATGGCCCTACCAAAGAAAGAAATCAATCTTGATTCTTCCTTTTGACTATTCATACCGGCAAAGGCATCACTACCCGTAGCTGTACCTAGTCCTAATTCTAATGCATTATAAAGTAATTCATCCGTAATAAAATTGGTATTAAAAGCGTTGAAATTTTCAAACGAGAACTGCTGCCAAGAATAACCCCCTAAGAGAGACACTTTTAGCCCGTTGAAGTTTTTTTGGTAATTGGCCGTTAATTCGAATAATTCATTAAGTCTATCCTCCGATTCCTTTCGTGCTCGTCCCTTCTGACCTGATCCCGCTGAAAAACGTGTTTTTGAGGAGAAGTATTGGGAACGGAGGTCACTCTCATACTGCAATGAATAAAAAGCAGAAAAATCAAAATTATCAGTCACCTTATACTTCGCACGTATATTACCCAACATGGTTTTAAAGATTCCCTCATCCGTAACTTCGTTGGCTATTCCCAAAGGGTTATGATATTCTGGCGTGCTAGGCTCCCAATAGCCATTTGCGGAATCACCACCGTTATAAACTGGAGCCGTCGGATCCGCTATAATAGCAAACCTAAGTGCTTCATAAGGCTTAAATTGGGCATTTCTTTTCGTTATCCCCCCATTTAGCGTTAATATTAATTTATTATTCATAGCACGTTGTTCAAAATTGAACCTTGCGTTCAATTGATCAAAACCCGTACCGAGTGCAATACCCTCTATATCTCTATAATTAATAGAGGCCCTATAACTTCCATTGTTTGTACCATTTGAAATTGCCAAATTATGAACATTTGAAATTCCAGTTTGTGTTAATAAATCCAACCAATCAGTTTTATACCCATTATCTACACCACCCGCCTCAACAAATTGTTCAGGGGAAGAATTGGGAACAAATTTAGCAACACTTTCCATTGCTAAATAAGTATTATAATCTATTCTAGCTGCACCAACCCCAACTGCTTTTTTCGTTGTAACTAATATAACACCTGAAGCCCCTCTAGTTCCATATATTGCAGCAGCAGAAGCATCTTTAAGTACTTCTATCGATTTAATATCATTTGGGTCAATCAAGGCCAATGAACCACCTACCACTCCATCCACAACAATCAATGGTTGAGAATTGGCACCAAAAGTTGATAACCCTCTAAGACGTATATTATAACCAGCATTGGGATCACCTCCAGGTTTCACAATCGACAAGCCGGCCACTTTACCTTGTAGTAATTGCGCAGGATTATTGATATTACCCTTATTGAATTCTTTGGAATCCACACTGGCAACGGCGCTAGTAATCTCTCTTCTTTCAACAGTTCCGTATCCAATACTGGTTATGGTAACCTCATTGAGTTGGGTGAAATCCTCATCTAAGGAAACATCAATAATTGATTGTTCTAAGACAGGAATATCAATACTCTGAAAGCCAACAGAACTAAATTGAAGAACATCTGAAGGAGATGCTTGTATGGAATACTTTCCATCAAAATCAGTTACGGCACCTACAGTTGTCCCTTTAACAATTATACTCACTCCCAATAAAGGTATGTCATCAGTAGCACTAACCACCGTACCTTGTATTGTACTTTGAGTTTGACCAAAACTATATAAAGTAGTCAAGAATAATAGAAATATCAAAATCCCAACATTCTTGGGAAGTCGAAATTCAAATCTGAAATGAATTGGTTTTTTTTTCATAAGTGAGTCAGGTTTGTTATTAAGTGTTATTTGTACACATGTAAATAAAGTAAAGAAAAATGACATATGCAAGAGCCCAACTTAAATATGTGTATTTTTAACACTTTTATTAATTTAAAGCACAATGAGAATTATCCATTGCCCTAATTAATAATTTAGCTTTTTAAAATTAACCGAGTCATTTAATTAAAACTTCTAGTAAACTTGTTAAATTTGCCCCACAAAAACTCAACAATGGTATTAAATCATTATAATGAAAAAGACAAGGTTCTCTTAGCGGTTGACTGTATAATTTTTGGATTTGATAAAGAAGATCTAAAGGTGCTATTAATTCAAAGGGACTTTGAACCTGAAAAGGGGAAGTGGTCACTAATGGGAGGGTTCTTACAACACCACGAGACTTTAAATGATGCGGCTGCTAGAGTTTTACACAGGCTAACTGGGGTACACAATATATACATGGAACAACTTTATACATTTAGTGAAGTTGATAGAGATCCCCTCGCCCGAACGATTTCCACATCCTATTACGCCATCATCAATATTGAAAAACACAACGAAGAAATTACCGAGCAAAATAACGCCAAATGGTTTAGCTTATCAGATGTTCCCGATTTAATATTTGACCATAATCAAATGTTGGATAAGGCCATTAAAAGATTGCGGAGAAGAACTTCTATTAATCCTATTGGTTTTGAACTATTACCCGAAAAGTTTACTATGCGTCAATTGCAAAAACTTTACGAAGCCATCTTGGATAAAAAGTTGGATAAAAGGAATTTTATTAATAAAATAAACTCCATGGACATATTGATAAAGCTTAAGGAAAAGGACATGTCCTCGTCCACTAAAGGCTCCTACCTTTACATGTTTGATCAGGAAAAATACGATGAAAAAAATACCAATGACTTTTATTTAAAGTTGTCCTAAGGGATTAAATAATTAAATGCCCACAATTGGGCATTTAATTATTTACATATACTTCATCTTAAACATTTCCTTTGGAATAATCCGCTAAAAATTGCGCCAATCCGCTATCGGTTAAAGGGTGTTTCAACAATCCTGTGATGGATGACAGTGGCCCAGTCATAACATTGGCCCTTATTTTGGCACAGTTAATAACATGCATCGTGCTGCGAATAGATGCAGCCAATATCTCTGTTTCAAAACCATAGTTATCATAAATTAGTCTTATTTCAGAAATTAAATTCAGGCCATCAGTTGAAATGTCATCCAAACGTCCTAAAAATGGTGAAACATAAGTGGCTCCCGCTTTTGCAGCCAATAAGGCCTGACCAGGTGAAAAAACCAAGGTCACATTGGTTCTAATTCCTTTGTCCGTGAAATACTTACAGGCCTTTACACCATCTGCGATCATGGGTAACTTAACTACTATTTGTGGATTTAAAGCAGCCAGTTCTTCCCCTTCCCTTATCATCCCTTCCAAATCTGTAGCAATGACTTCAGCAGAAACATCACCGTCCACTATATTGCATATGGCACTATAATGTTTTAATATATTATCCTTTCCTGTTATTCCTTCTTTTGCCATTAAGGATGGATTAGTGGTTACGCCGTCCAAAACCCCTAATGCCTGTGCCTCCTTAATCTGTTCCAGATTGGCAGTGTCAATAAAAAACTTCATAATTCTTTTTTTTAATAAATTATAATTCGCTTGTACCCTTGTTATTAATCTTCATTGTTTTGCATAAAATCGGGAAAACCACTTGCTGTCCATTCTACCACCCGTGCCCTAGTAGCCCGGTTGGGGTCTGACAATTCATGGCCCTGAATTCCCTTATAATCACGGGCATGATATATCATAATAACTGTTTCTCCGTCCTCGGCAATGGTAAATGAATTGTGGCCCGGACCGAATCGTTTTAAATCCTCATTTGTATAAAAAACAGGTCCTGGAGATTTGTGCCAATTTGCAGCATCAAGAAGATCATCATTTTCATCTATCCACAACATGCCCATACAATAGTTATGGTTGGTGGCACTAGCAGAGTAGGTTACAAAAATTTTACCGTTCCTCTTAATCACAGCCGGGCCTTCGTTGACATTATACTTCATCCTTTCCCAATTAAATTCTGGCTCGGTCAAAACCACTTCCCTTCCAATGATCGTCGTAGGACCCTTCATTTCGGACATGACCAAGGCGGTACCATGATCTCCACCCCTAACGTTTTGGGCCCATATTAAATATCTCTTGCCTTTATTTTCAAACGTAGTTGCATCCAATGAAAAAGAAGATTTTGCAGTTTCTATCATTCCTTCTTCCACCCATTCCCCTTGCATAGGATCTTCGGAATCATTTGATAATACCCACATCCGAATATTCCATATATTTTCGGCTTCGCCTGCAGCAAAATATATATACCATTTTCTACCTATTTTGTGTAATTCCGGAGCCCAAATATGATGACCCATAACACCTTTTACATGCTTGGTCCAAACCTCAACTTCTTGGGCATCCTTTAAGCCATTTATACTATTTGCTTTCCTTATTACAATTCGATCATACTCAGGAACGGTAGCTATTAAATAATATTCACCTTTTTCAGTTTTATATACCCAAGGGTCGGCTCGTTTTTCGGCAATCGGGTTATCAAATACCAGTGATTGTGAATAGCTTTGATTGGAACACACTAAAACCAAAGCTAATAACGCCAAAACTTTAAATAGTTTCATATTCTTTTTCTGATTTATATTCAAATTATTGAAAATAGCAACCCAATTAGGTCGTTATGGTAAAAACGGTTTACCCACCACCAATTTATCTCCTTTTAAGTCTACCTCAAATAAATGTGGCACCCTGTGATATTTGCCATTTATAACCTTATGACTATGGACTGCCATCAACCATTTACCTAGTAATGTTTTAAAGAGCATCCCATGCCCGAAGTTGGCTGGTGTAATGGGCTCTTTTTCGTGAATCCAAGGGCCGCTTAGGTTACCACTTTCAGAATAAGCTACCCCTTGAACATAAACATCATATTGCCAACTTGTCCACAGCATTCCCAAACGATTGGTACCTGTTTTAAACAAAAAAGGTCCGTCCGTAACTTTATGTGGAACAATATTTCCTTCATTATCCTTTCCCCTACTCCAAGGAGAATCACTGGCCCTGAACAAAAGCACCCCTTCACCTACAGAACCACTTAAGTCAGGTTTTAATTCAATTTTTTCTATAGTTCCATTTAAATTTTGCAGCCACTCATAACAGTAGACCATATAAGGTTTTCCATCTGAATCTATCCAAAATGTACCATCAAGTGTTGGTTGGTCAGCAGGTAAGTAGGTTTCATCTGCCATTGGCAAATACGGGCCGTCAGGCTTATCGCTAACCAAAACATGACTTGCACGTCTCTCTATAACATTTCCCGCTACCGTATCAATTTTCACATCTTTATTGGTAAATGTTGCGAAATAGTAAAATTTATCCTTAAACGTGTGAATTTCTGCTGCCCATATCATTGGATCTGACCCCATCCATGAGGTGGAGTCGGTCATTGCAACCTTATAAGGGCCATCCCAAAGCTTTAGATTTTTACTTTTCCACAGCATACCTCCGGAACCTGTCATATAGTACATATCAGAATTCTTATCCGCGATAATACTGGGATCACTTAATCTTATGGAATCCAGTGGAATATTCTTTCTAAAAGTTAAATTTTCCTGAGCTTGACAAGTGGTAACATTAATAGATAAAATCAATACTGCAAAAGCAATGCTAAATACTGGAACAATACATTTAAACCTTACAATGCCCATTGGTCAATTTGATTTTAAGTTGTTCATGGTAAATAATTTTATTGCACTAATGGATTTGTTCAATTTTATATAAGCCTGAGGCATGCGATGACAATTTTTCCACAAGAGCATCACCAATTGGATCGACTTCCTCACCACTCCACATATTTGTGATTCTGACGTCATCCTTTAACCCCAAACCATCTAATTTTACTTCAATAGTCAAATCCTTATCATCTGAAGTATTAAACAAAGCCAAATATATATAGCCCTCTTTTTCATTTTTTGATGTAATCGCCATTTTTCCTTCTTTCTTAAAAAGTTGGGTAACTTGGGAACTTTCGGAATGCATTTTTAATACCTCCTTATTGGTTAAAAGCGATAAGGTAAACTCATCATTACTGGGCAAATCCCCGCCAAAAAACAATGGTGATTTAAAAATGGTAAAAAAGGTCATCAAAGTATACTGTTCATCCCTGGTTAGATTTGTCATTCGGTCTTCACCTACTTCACCTCTAATAGACAGTCTCCCCAAAGGAATCATATCACAATCTGGCCATGTGCCGTTCTTGCCATATCCATACCAATCTTGACTAACATCCATCAAGTGCTCAATATGCCACCAGCTATCCCATACATCGTTAACCATACGCCACATATTGGCTTTCCCACTAACATGACTGGCTGCCTCTATGGGAGTTTCGCCTGGCGAAGTGCTAAGCACAATCTTGCGTCCACATTTATCAATGGCCTTTCTAATAAGTTCCATCTCATCTTTATGATAAATAGGTGCGGACAAATCGTCTATTTTAATAAAATCTACTCCCCATTCTGCATACAGTTCAAAAATTGAATCATAATATTCCTGAGCCCCGGGTTTCGTAGCCAATACTGTATAATTATCTTGTAGCCATTTACATTGATTTTCCTTGGAATATATTTGATCTGCCGTAATTCCATCAGTACCTTTTATTGGCAGTTTGTTCTCGACCGCGTATTTTGGAATACCCCTCATCATATGAATCCCAAACTTTAAACCTTTATTGTGAACATAGTCTGCCAAGGCTTTAAAACCATTACTGTCTGAAGCCGAAGGAAATCTATTTATGGCCGGTAAATACCTTCCGTATTCGTCAACTACGTAAATAGGGTCCTTTTGGTTGTACCCGAGCGATTTTGGATTTTCCACATACCATCGTATGTCTACCACTATATATTCCCAACCATAATTTTTTAGGTTTTCGGCCATATAATCAGTATTCGACTTAATTTCATGCTCCTTTACCGTTGGCCCATAACAGTCCCAACTATTCCAGCCCATGGGTGGCGTAATAGCCCAATTTTTGAAATGTGCATTTTCATTAGATATAGGACTCGTTTTCTTTATTTCTTGCCCACAAGACATTGATAATGTCAACAACCCTATTAAAGTAAAAAACCTGTTCATATTCATGTAAGTTAGATGCTATAGCAATATTCTAATTCTATTTATTTGATGCCGGTCAGCGATGGCTTTATTGGTTTTATTCTTCCATCTGGATAAAACTCCAATCTATCAATACAAACCTCTCGGTTAAAACCTGCAGCATCACCCATATCAATACCGTTTGGACGATTAAAACGATGATATACTATATGCCAAACATCACTATTCGGAGTTTGGATCACACTGTTATGACCTGTTCCGTAAATACCATTCTTGGAATCTTTTACTAAAATCAAGTTGTCATTCGGTATTTCCAGAGGTCCTGTTGGACTCTTCGATGTTGCATATCTTACACGATAATTAGGACTCCGTGTATCATCTTCGGACCATAAAAAGTAATAAATTCCATTTCTATAAAACACCTCCGTTCCTTCTCTAAACGTACTATCGGGAGTCAATATTTTCAACGTATTTTCCTTGATGGATACCATGTCATCATTCAATTCAACACAGGCCATATAGCTATTGCCCCAATACAAATAATTTTTGTCCGATACCGGATCTATAAATATATCCGGGTCTATTTCCTGTCCTCCATTTGCTCCTTCTGGTTTTGATGCTATTAAAGGTTTTCCTAAATCCACAAAAGGACCTGTTGGGCTGTCTGAAACTGCTACCCCTATTTTTTGTGCTGCTGTGTAATAATAAAAGAACTTATATTCCCCTTTTATTTTCCTTTCAATAGCTGTGGGTGCCCAAGCATTCCTATCCGCCCAACTAACATCTTTTTTAAGGTCCAAAACAACACCTTCATCCTTCCAGTGGATCAAATCGTCTGAAGAAAATGTTTTGAAATAAGTGCCTGACCAATTTTTAAATCCATCACTAGTTGGGTATATATAATATTTTTTCGTTTTCTGAGAGTAGATTATTTCGGGGTCCGCATAAAAACCATTCAATACCGGATTATTATCTTCCTTTACAATTACTTTATAGGTTTTTTGTTTGCTTCCGGATACAATGGTATACTTAACCGCACCTTTGGAAAAATCCTTGACACCGTTAGTAGAAATATTTACCCAAGAAACTGTCTTGATTTCGGGGTCAAATTTTTTGATGTCCGTTCCCAAGTTAACGGGAATATAAATAGTATTGTCATCCTCATTGACAACCACATTGTTCTTTTTAACATGAGTAGAGTTAAAGCCTAAGAACGATCCCTTACCTAAGAAACCCCATTTTTCAATCAACGCTTGGGTTTCATTTTCTGTGATGCGGATCACCGTACCATGTCTTGGGTGAAAATTCATGGTAATATCATTGTCCACAATCGAAAAATTTTGCAGATCCTTAGTTTTAGTGAATTGATATTTTCCTGAAGTATACATATCATACATTAAAATATATTCATCAGAATCTATCAATTTAAAAATTCCAGAGCCCTCAACGGGCACATCTGTTTGATCGAAAAAGCCGTCCTGCTGAACATATCCTTCGGTAAGTTTATTGGACACCGCTTTTCTAATACCACCTCCAGAGCTTTCGTTCTTAAAAAACAAGTTATACATACCATCCTTGAATATGATATCACCATCAATACAAGCACTATTGGAAGGACTATAAAACAATTGTTTTGGCACAGAGGACAAACCGGTAAAATCCTTATTGGCGTAAGCATAGTATATGATATCCGGTCCTTCATTACCTAACATTGACCAATAAATCATGTATTGATCTGTTTCCGTATCATAAATGGTCTGTGGAGCCCAAACACGTTTGATGTCACTAAATTCCTTTGGATAAGTTTGTGGGATATTCACAATACTTGACGACCAATTGATGAGATCGGTCGATTTCATTAAAATCATGGCATAGTTGTTCCAACCTTGTTCAGTCACATACAAATCCGTAACCACCATGTAAAATGTCTTACCATCTGCTCCACGTAGTATATGCGGATCTCTTACACCTCCTGATGAACTAATCTTTTTGGAATCTATTATAGGTTGATTATTATTAAGAGCTTGATAGTTATATCCATCTTTACTTATGGCATAGTGGATTGCTTCTTCTCCAGGTCCATTTCCGGTAAAATAAGTAAATAGATAATTGGTGAATTTATCCTCCTCCTGCTCAATGGAAGCCGATTTACAAGAAAGTAAAGTTGTTACTATAATAACAACCGCTAAAAGCCCATATTTTAATTTTAGGTATTTCATTTACAATTGAATTTATTACTGTTATTCCGTTTTAGAATAGTTTAATCCTGTGCAATGACTCCCGTTATACAATTAAAATAACGGGAGCAAAGAATACAATTAACAAATGTTAATTCAACACTTGTCAAATATAGAGCTATTTTTATTAACTTTTATTAATTATTTATAAACTTTTGATTAATAATAATTCAATAAAAAAAACAGCTATTGAACATTAATGTATTTATGCAAGATTTAGGGCACAGTTCAGAGGCGTTACTTATTTGCATAAATATCCAAATACCCAGAAATCGTACTTGATCCCCGAATTAGGTGTGCACATATGATATCATTTGATATCAAATAAAATGTGTAAAAACAAAAAACACTGAAAATCAAGTGATTAACAGTGTTAATACTACTACCTATTTCTAGGTTCGTCGGGGTGGCAGGATTCGAACCT
>TARA_R110000851_G_scaffold4603_1_pt1 | contig 16547 bp, 19 predicted proteins | sample TARA_R110000851 | Tara Oceans TARA_R110000851 (sample SAMEA4397627) | marine metagenome | biome: Polar Biome; feature: [DCM] deep chlorophyll maximum layer (ENVO:01000326); material: water (ENVO:00002006), including particulate matter (ENVO:01000060) such as... | depth 17 m | reverse complement strand
CCAGTACCTAAAGCTTGATTAAGACATTTAAGATTATTAACTACATGATTTACATCATCTAAAACTATAGCATGTTTATCATCTGGGTAGCTAAATCCCTTATTACCTTTTACATAAAATAGGATATCTGAAGGGTTATAACATAAAGCCATATATAACACATTATGATTATCACAATGACTACCATATGAAATATTTACATTAAACTTAGATTTTAGAGTTTTAATGGAATTTAAATTACAATCATTTACATTATATGATAGTTGAGTGTGATTTAAAGTAATATTATTATTTGGATATTTATTAATAAAATTTTGTATGTCTTTCTCAGAGCATGTACCTGTGGATACAATAAGTTTTTTATTAGTTAATATTAATTTTTCAATTAATTTATGATTAACCATATCATTACGTATTACTTTATAAAAATCTACATTAAGACTTTCAAAATAATCAATCATATTTATATCAGCTATAGCTATACCAACTTTTTTATGTGATTTATGAATTTGGTTAAATATATTTAGATAGTTTAAAGATTTATATTTAGGTTTGTTTTTATAATATTCTGGTTCTCTTACTTGAAAAGTAATACCATCAATATTTGTAGATGTTAATTGACTAACATATAAATCTGCTAATGTATTTGAACCTAAATGATTTAATCCTATTTCTGCTATAATCATAATAATTTTTTTAATATATCTAAATCATCTTTTGAATCCAATTGATAACTTTTACTTAGAGGCATTTCAACTATTCCTACATTTCCACTATATCTTAAATTTGAACTTAATAAATTTTTCTTTGTTGTTATATAAAAAGCCCCATTTTCAACATATAATTCTTGTTTATCTTGCCTTCTTGGTCTTTTATTTATATCCCATTTATAAGGTTTATTATCTAAAGTCCATCTTGGTAACCAATGTTCTTTATAAGCGCTAAAAACAGAGTCATATGTTTCTAACATATCTAGACCTTTATTAATATATTCACTACTTAATAAAGGAGAAGTAGGTTGGATAAAAACTAAAATGTCAAATTCTATATTTTTAGCAAAATGGATTAAAGCTGCATCAGGCATTATAATATCATCACATAATTCTTTTGGTCTATTAATAATTTTAGCTCCTAATGTTTTAGATATAGATGATATATGATCACAGTCAGTAGATACCCAAGTTTCATTAACTTTTGATTTTAATGATGAGTTAATAGTATATTGTATTAAAGGTTTACCTTTTATATCTATAATATTCTTTCCAGGAATACCCTTACTTCCTCCTCTGGCTGTTATTAATGAAACTATTTTTTTACTCAAAATCGATAATACTTTTAGGGCCCTCATTAATATGCATATAGAATAATTTTTTTTGTATTGAATTATTATAAAAATTTGAATTTTTTAATACTTGTTCAAATTGATATCTTAGATGTATATTTCTTTTTCCCCATTTCCAACCCCATCTATTCTCAAAAACTTCATGAACATTATTACTTCTAGAATATTTAATATCACTTATTAAATTTACATTATTTTTTAATTCTCCACTATCATGATATACTGCTAAATTTGGAAAGCATATGTTGAATATATTATATAGCATAAATTGATGAGCTATATCATCAGTATTTAATAGTCTACCTTTATATTCAACATCTACAGATATTTTTTCCCTAAATAATTTTCTATTAACACATACAGATTGCCAATTAGGAACCTCTAAAACAAAGTAGTCAGTTTTATAATATTCTTGTGGTAAATTTTGATACCATCCTGAGTGTGGGGGTTGTAAAATACCTTTTAATAGATTTCCTCTCCCAGGAACAGGATTACCTGAAGAGTGAATTTGTTCACCTTGGTTATATTTTTGGAAATTACTAAATCCTAATAAACCCACTTTATTTTCTAACCAATTATATTTAATTAAAATATTATTTAATTCTTCCCAAAAATTTTCTTGAAAAGGAAAACAATCATTTTCAAAAAACAACATCCAGTTAGGAGATAATTTATTACTTAAAAGATATTCATCTGCTGTTTTAAAGGCTGAAAAAATAGGAGCTGGGGAGTCTTTATTAACTTGAGGATTTATCCATTCAATATTATCATATTTAGTACATAATTTTTTTAATAATTCTTTTTGTTCTAATATTGAGTTATCATCATATACTAGTATTTTAACTTGGTTATAATCAGCTAAAGAGTATTTGAAGATAAATTCTTCAAACATTTGATACTGGTTTTTATTACAATATAAAACTACAAATTCCATTATACTCCTCTTAAAGATTTACGTTTTAATAACTCACTAGGAAATAGTTTTCTTTTATTATTTCCCCCTAATGCTTTTTCTATATCTCTAATACCCTTAACTAATTTAAATAAACCTGAGGGTTCAACTGAAGCGACTTGGTCTGAGCCCCATAGAGTTCTATCTAATGTTATATGTCTTTCTACCCAAGTAACCCCTAAAGGTATAGTAGCAAAAGTGGTAACTAAACCATACTCATGACCACTATATCCCACTTCTATTTTGTATTTATTTTTTAACCAAATGATATATTCTAAGTTAAGCTCATTTATTGGGGATGGATATGTTGAATTAGTATGCATTATAACATTTGGTTTGCAATATTGTACACAGTTTTCAATTTCATCCTCAGTAGACATTCCTGTAGAAATAATAAGATAACTAAATTTTTCTTTAGCATACTTACATAATTCTTTATTTGTTATTAAAGCTGAAGGTATTTTTGCTATATTAGTATACTGACACATAAAATCTACTGAGTCTTTATCCCATACAGAAGCAAACCATTTTATATTTTTTTCTTTACAATATTTATCTATTTCATCATATTCTTTCTTCCCAAATTCAATTTTATATTTATATTCTAAATAAGTCATCTCCCCCCAAGGAGTAGATTTTATCTTATTTTTTTGCTCTTCAGGAACACAAATATCAGGATTACGTTTTTGAAATTTAACATAATCACAACCTGATAATACCGCTGAGTCTATAATTTTTTTACAAGTATTAACATCTCCATTATGATTAATTCCAATTTCAGCTATAATTTTAACATTCATATTTCTTCTATTCTTTTTGTTTTGTCACAAATTAACAAGTCATAAGCAGGTTTTTTACCTACACTTAAAGAATGATATTTACAACCCCATTCATTTAATTGTTTTTTTGTAACTTCATACCAATCAATTCCAGTCATGGAACCTCTAGCAGTCCAATAAGTTATTTTATTACCCTTATTATATAATATATTAATTTTTTCTATGTTAGCCAAGTTTGGTTTAGCTTTTGGATACTCTCTTTCTTCTTCATAGAAACAAATAGTTTCATCTATATCAACATAGATATTCATATTTTTTGAGGTTGTTGGATTGAAATTGATTCCTCTTGTAATTCCTTTATTGAGATAAATTGCACACCTTTATTAATTAAATCTTGATTATTTTCTTTAATTTCTTTTATAAAGTTCCAAGCCATTACTATAATAACATCAGGCAATAACTCAGATAATTTTTCTCTAGAATATATTGGAATTCTTACTCCTGGAAGTATTTTATTATGTTTTAATGGGTTATCATCAATTATAAAATTAATTTCATTAGATGTTATTCCATAATAGTTTAATGATGTTGTAGCTTTAGCTGGGGAGCCATATCCTATTAAGGTTAGTCCTTTATTTTTAAGATTTTTTATATTCCTAACTACATTTAATTTAGCTTGTTCAACTTTATCAGCGAAATCTAAATATGTTTGATATTTATTTAAACCAAATTCATTTTCATTTTTTATAAATGTATCAACATTACTACTTAAATTATTACAAGTATTTTCAATATATACTCTTATAGAACCTCCATGAGTATCAATATGTTCTACATTCACAACATAATATCCTAATCTACTAAAGAAATTTTTTAAAGATATAACACTCCAATAATTTACATGTTCATGATAAATGTTATCAAATGTTAAATCCTTAATAGTATCTAATAAGTACTGAACTTCAATAATAAAAACTCCATCTTTTTTTAATAATTCAAAAGCAGCTTTAGCTATTTCTTCTAAATTATTAGAATGAGCAAACACATTTGAAGCTGTTACAATATCTGCATATTTATAACTTTTTATAATATCTTTAGCTACATCTATATTAAAATAAGAATTAATAGTATTAATATTTTTTTCATTAGCTATATCACAAATATTTTTAGCAGGTTCAACTCCTAAAACATTAATATTTTTTTCTTTAAATGGAACTAAAGCTACTCCATCATTTGATCCAATATCAACAATAAATGAATTACTATCTAAATTAAAATTACTAATATATTTTTTAGCGGCATTTTTAAAATGATCTCTAAAACTTTTTGTAGTTGATGAAACATATAAATAATGATCAAACATTTTTTCTTTTGGAACTATATATGATAATTGACAATTATGAGACTCTGGGCAATACATCATTTCTAAGGGGTATAATTCCTCAGTTTGGTCTTGAGAATTAAGTAAATTATTAGCTAAAGGAGACATACCTAATGAAATAACAGGCCGCAAATATCCCTCTTTTCCTGCTCTATCTATAGAAGAATAATTAGACATTATTTCTTTTCTAAGTTTTTCATCTACCAAAATATAAGGAATAGTATGGGTAATACCATAATTTTCATGTTCACGTTCTCCTTTTACTAAATTTAGGAAAATAGAATCTTCTAAAAAGACCATTGTATGAGCTACATTAGGTTTAATAATTGCTATATCACCCTCTTGAATTAATTGAGTATGTACTTGGGCTTTAGGATCAGATAAATCTTTAATAACACTAACATACTTACCTTTTACTAATAAACATTTTTGTTCTTGAATAGGATGATAATGATTAGCTCTGACTGTACCTTTTTTAGACTCAATATAACCAATTAAATTAATAGGTTCTGTTAATTCATAGTTACTAATTTTTCCTCTTTCATCAATATACTCTTTACCTCCTTGTATTGTATATTCTAATTCAGGTCTAATTTCACGTTTAGACCAATTAATTATCATTTCTTTTAAACATTGTTCTAAATTATATCTAAATTTAAATCCTGTTGATAATAATTTTTTATTTGAAATAGTATATCCTAAATTAGGTATTTCATCATCTGTTTCTATTAAAGTAAGATTAGGATTAATTTTTTTACATAATTCAGCTACTTCTTTAACAGTCATATTTTCTTTTGCCAAATGAAATGTTTCTCTTTTAATATCTTTTTTCTCAGCCATAAATTTAAAACATCTGGCTACATCTATTAAAGGAACTAAACTTTTTAATTGTATACCTCCAGAAAATAATTTTAGGGTTCCATTTTGTGAAGATATTTTAGAAAATAAATTAGGCATTATTCCTATTCTCATAGTATCAGTGGAATACCCATAAACTGAAGCTAATCTTAGTATAGTGTAATTTAGTTTTGAGTTTTTTAAATCTTTTTCAGTTTGGTCTTTTCCTTTTGAATATGTTAAAATAGGTGTTGTTGGTTCATTTTCCTTAACATCATATTTAGTTCCATTAAAACCTTCATAAACTACATGAGTCGAGGGGAATAATAACTTACAATGTTTAGGGACATTATTTATTACATTTCTAGAACCTTCAATTCCAACTTTTTCAATTAATTCATTTTGTCCAAATTTTTCTTCAAGTTTGGTGTAAGCTACATCTGTCACTCCAGCTAAATGGTATACAATATCAGCATCTTTTAACAATTCTTTCATGAAATTTTTATCTAAGATATCTCCTTGAATAAAATTAAAACCCCAATCTCTTAATTGTTTAACTCTTTCAGATACAAACTTTTTGTCAGTTACTATAATATTTTTATACCTAGTTTCTCCTGAGTAGAGTTTACAAAGTTCAGTTCCTATATAACCTAATCCTCCTGTTATTACTATTTTTTCCATTTATTTTATTTATTTTATTTTTATTAGTTCTTGTTTTTTTAATTCATTAAAATATTCAGCTTCATGTTCAAAGTTATGCCCTTGTTGATATGGGGTAATATTTTCAAAATAGTGTTTTTTACTCCAATCATTTTCTCTAAAAAAATTAAAACCATAAGTAGAAATATTATTAGAAAGACCACATGCTAAAATTACAGCACAAAACCCTACAGTTACATCTGAAGATATACTAAGGTTGTTACAATAGTTTTTAAATTCCTGAGTGAAAAAGTGGATGTTATTCTTTGAATTATAATTTTTTACTATACCCTGTATAGCATTATTTAAAGGGGTCGCTTTAATTATTAAGGTTTCATCTAAACTAGAAAGATAACTATCATCAAAAGCATCAAATTTATCTTTTAAATTATACCAAAAAGACTTACCAGCAACACACCTTATAGAAGTTTTAGATCCTACATACTTTTCAAATCCTTCAACTCTAGCTAAATTACACCTTATTACTAAATCATGGTTATCAATTTCTCTACCTAATTCCTTTTCTAAAAGAATTCCAGAATTACCTACAACAGCTATTGAAGGATTTCCTGAAATGTTTAATCGAGGAATATTCATTTCTTTAGCCTTAGAGATAATTTGAGGAAGAGTTAATCCTGAATTTTTTACTATGGGGTAATTTAAAGATTGATTAATATTAAAAACATCATCAATATCTTTATTACTTATAATATAACTTTTTAGTTTATTATTCATTAATAATCATATTTAATATTTAAATCCTCAAGTAAATTTTTCATATAGGGTTGTAAAATATATTCACCCTGAAGATTTTGTCTAATTTGTCTATCTATAGCTCCCCTAGCATGACCCTTACTGTGACCATTATCTGCTCCTATTGCAGTAAAAATTGCATACCTATCTCCATTATATTGTTCACCTTTATGAAGTAATCTAGCATCAAATATTATACAATCACCGGCTTTACTAGGAATATGAAATGGGGATTCAAATTGATCTATATTAATATTATTATATAACTTATCTTCATTTTCAGGAATGGAATGTGAAGCTGGAATTACTGAAAAACCCCCACCATTTATGTGGTCTTGGAGATAAATTGCTATTCTATATATTCCATACTTTTCACCTTCTTCTTCCCATACTCCCCCTTTATCTTTAGTGTAATGTTTACCCCCATCATAGTATATATTTTGGACATCTGAGTGCCAGCCTTTAGCACCTGGCATATTAAGATGGATATCAAAATGATGAACATATCTAATTTTATTGTCTGTAATTTTTTTAATAACTTCAATTAGTCGAGGATTACTAAATATTCCTTTCATAGGTTCAAAATGAGGATTATTAATACCATCAGGTTTTAAGGTAGATGTAGGAGATTTAGTATAACCTATACATCTATTTTTCCCACCAGCAAAATAAGTATCTATTAATTCTTTATAATGGATAATTTCTTCTTTATTTAAAAAATTTTCTAATATTGTAAATCCATGAGATTTTAAATACTTAGTATGTTGTTTAATGTCTTCCATTTTTTTATTTAAGATAAAAAAAATTATTAATACTCCCAAAGAATTTTTATTCTTTTAATGAAAAGGGACAAATTCCTTTAAAATTAGGATAATTAGTTTCTCCCAATTTAATCATACCATTATAGTGATTAGGTTGCCATTCATTATTAAAATAAACTTCTTCAGCCTCACTTAAAACAGCAGCCCACCAGGAAAAAGTGCTACTTGATAGTAAAATTTTGTTAAACTGTCTAATAAAGTTAAAATCCTGAGTTGTTTGGGAGACAGCTTTTTTACGTTCCTCATTATCTCTTATAGTGGCTGTTGAAAATACTTCAGCATTATAATAATTTTGGAATTTTAGAGCATCTTGTGAGTTTGGCTCATCAGTCACTAAAAACATTTTTGTAAATTGTATATTATTATCTTCTATGGCTTTTTTATACCATTCAAAAGGAGTATAAACATTAGAACCATTATCACCTAATCTAAGATGGACAACTAATTCATTAGGATCTCTTTTTGGAACAGGTGGAAATAATTTTCTAACTTTATCTAAATGATTAGAATAAAAATGAGGATTTTCTAATTCAATAGCTTGTGTTTTATTATAATCAATTAATAATTGACAATCATGAGTTGAATCTATTCTTTTTATATCTTGGGGATCTTTAATCATACCAAATTCAATTAAATCTACAGCACAAATACGTCCTTTTCCATTATGGACTAACTCCCATCCATTTTTTTCAGAAAGTATTTTACCATAGGCGTATTGAAATAATTGATTACCAAATCCATTTCTCCATAAAATTACTATTGATTTTTTCATTTTTTATTTATTTTAAGTTATAGGATACCATTCTCTATTAATTATCATTCCACAATCAACATTTAGAGGTATTATTTTATTATCTCTCATTTCTTTGATAAGAGAGGAAGGTAAAGATTTATGTAATGTATTTTGAGCTGAGTTGTGGAAGTTGAGTCTATTATGATCTTTATACCAATTTCTCCAAATAGCATTAGTATTATGAATTATAGCATTATCAGGAGGAGTGATAGGATTCAAGAGTGCTGTAGAAATTATATTGTATTTTTCTTTTTTAGATTGAAGAGTTCCCTCATCCTCAAAAGACCAAGGAGTTCTACCAGGTTTAAGTAATTTAATTAAAAATTCTTTTTTGTAAAGAGACCAAGCACAACTTATTCTATGAGATGCCTCTTGTGAAGCATTTACTAATTTTATCCCATCTATAGTATCAAGATAATAATTAGATCTAGTAGCTAAATCTCTAGATAGTCCTACTCTTCCTACATTTTTATTTATTGTTAGATATTTTAATATAGTATTATAAAGATTAACATTTGTATAATCCACTAAAAATGAATCATCAACAGTTATAATAACATATTCATCATCTATAGACTCAAAATATTTTCTTAAGTCATCAGAATAATATTTTAAATTATCATCTTTTCCTAAAGAAACAAAGGTACAGTTTTTAGGTAAATTAAAATTGGGAGGATTATACCCTAAATAAACCACTTCAATATCATCGTCCCAAAATTTATTAAAAAGGAACATAAAGGGTTTAATTAACCATAAATAACTATCACAGGTTGGAATATATATTTTTAACTTCATAATTTTTTATTTTATATAATTATATTCTAACATCCAGTCTTTAAAATTATCTAAAATAACTTCTTCTTGAGTTTGAGAGAAAATATCATACCAAGAATTAGATTTACCTTTTGAAGGACTTGAATGTTTTGGGTGTTCTTTTAACCAATCTTCAGCGGATTTAATAGCTTTTGAGATACTTACAGGATTTTTAAAGTTGAAAAAGTCAACTATTTCTTGTATTATCTTTTGAGGATTTTCCATATAAGCCTCATAATGAAAAATATAATGTACATATGGTTTCCACTTATTCCATCCTTCATTCATAAGTTTATTACCTAATTTAAGAATTTCTTCTTTAGGCACCCCATAATGTTCTTTATAGATTTTAAAATTCTTAGGATAAGGATTAATCATTGTTTGAATATTAAAATTTTTATTATCATATGTATGACAATCTCTAAAAGAAGAAGCCATGGAATCTCTTAAATCTCTTCTACACATAATTAAAAGATGAGCCATTGTTTCATCTCCATCTTCATACCAATGTTTAGATTTGATATCATTTGGGTCTCGTTCATTTTGAACAAATAAGCTTTTTAATATTTCTCTTAGTAAAGTAGTTCCTGTTCTTCCCATTCCTACTATTCCTATTGATGAAATATTATTACTAATTTCTTTCATAAAATTAATTTATTTTTTTATTTTTTTATAATATCCCCCAACTAAAAACTCTTTACCCAAAATAGCACTTCCTCCTTTATAAGAATCATCATAATTTACAGGAGGGATAATTCTAAAATCAAAGCTACATCTAGTTTCTCCAGTATTATTTATTTTATTAAAATGTCTTAGTTTATTACCATAAAACATTAAAAATTCTCCAAATTTTATTTCAATAGGAGAATAATCACCTAAGCCTGGAATAGATTCAACCCATATAGTGTTATTTCCATAAGCTTTAGTTAAGGGTAAAAATATATTAATTTCTCCACTTGGATGATTATGATTTTTATCTCCATCAGAATGGGCTATATATACAGCTTTACCACCAGGTTGATTTACTCTATAAGAAGGTGTTTTTTGATATATAATTTCTTTTTCTTCTTTAAAAAGAATTCCAATTTCTTTAATAAGAAATTCTTCATAGAGATGGATTAGTTCAGGCCATCCTTCTCTTAATTTATCATAAAATACTTTATGGAATATAGAATCACTATCTTTACCTACATTTTCTTTAGTAAAAAGAGATTTATTATCTAAATAAGTATAGTCTTTATTATCATTAAGTTGATTTAGATCACAATTATATAGTGAGGACACTAATTTATCAAAAGGATATTTATCTTTATTAAATTTTACTATTTTCATTTTTTGATATTAATTAATTTTTTTAAAATATGATAACCAATAATCTGTCATTTCTTCCATCATTCCCTTAAAGGTATAAGTAGGTTTCCATCCTAATTCAGTTCTAATTTTAGTAGAATCTCCTTTTAAATAAGGTAGTTCTTCAGGTCTTAAAAATTTAGGATTTTGTTCTACATAATTTTTATAATCTAAATCTAAATGATTAAAAACTAATTTACACATTTCTCTAACTGAGTGGGTTTCCATAGTTGATACCACCCAATCATCAGGTTTATCATGTTGTAACATTAAATGCATAGCTCTTACATAATCATATGAATGTCCCCAATCTCTATAAGAATCCATATTACCTAATTCTAATTTATCTTGTAAACCTAACTTTATTCTGGCCGCAGCTTTAGCTACTTTATTTGTTACAAAATTACTACCCCTTCTAGGAGATTCATGATTAAATAAAATTCCATTTGTAGCATGTAATCCATAAGCTCGTCTATAATTTCTAACTATATTATAACCAAATACCTTAGAACAACCATAAGGTGATACTGGGTTCATTATGGTTGTTTCTCTTTGAAAATTATCTTCTTCAATAGATAGTCCAAACATTTCAGAACTACTAGCTTGATAAAATTTAGCTTTGGGACATGATCTTCTATATGCTTCTAATATATTAAGAACACCTAATGAATTTGTTTGAACAGTAAATTGAGGAATATCAAAACTAATTCTTACATGAGACTGAGCTGCTATATTATAAATCTCATCAGGTTGGATTTGGTCTAGTAATCTTTCTATCCCACCTTGATCTAATAAATCTCCATAATAGGTATTAATCTTATCTTCTATATTAGCTAATCTAAGATCTTGATTTTCTGGGGTTGAATTTCTTCTAACAATACCATGAACTTCATATCCTAATTCAACTAGATATTCTGCTAGATAACTTCCATCTTGACCTCCAATACCAGTTATAAATGCTTTTTTCATAATTTTACTTTTTAAAAATTTGTTTTGATGATAAATCTGAGTAAGTATTTGAATGTCCTGTATCTTCATTAAAGTCAGGAATTTGATCCATTAAAAGTATACCTCTAGCAGCATCTTCAGGAGTCATATAAAAATGCCATCCTACCATTTTAAAATCATCATCCGCATAATATTTATTTAAATCTCTTCCATCATAAGAGGCAAATTTTAACCAATCATAAGCTTCTTTACTATCAGTCATTATCATCCCACCTCTTCCAATTGGTACTCTTTTTTTAATTTGGAAAGAAACAACTTGTAAATTATCCCCTCCAACAAACATATCTTTTTGCCATCTAACAGCTCCATCCCATATAGGATAAGGTTTTAATTGATATATACCACTCCATTCTAAATCTTCAAATTCAACATCACATCCTGCATGAACAATCTGTGCTGGAGTTGATATATAGGTATGTTTTGGGATTGTAATAGTATCTTTACATTTTAAATATTTCATACATAAAAGTAATCCATGGGAGCAACAATCAACCGCTACAGCATATTTACTACCAGCAAATTTAGCTACTTTTTTTTCAAATATATCAATTGCATCACGTGGATCTTTCCAGTCATAACCTTTTTCTTTTAATTGATCTAATTCAGGTCTTTGCCACTCTTTAGGCAATTTTCCTACAGGCCATACATTATACTTTATTTTTTTCATATTTACTTATTTTGTTTCTTTGCTTCTATGTTTAAACTTATTAATGTCCCTTTATCTTTATCTCCTTTTGGATTTAAATAAGATTGAGAGTGATCATCATTTTGTCTATGTACTTCATAGTCTCTCCAATCATATCTTTTAATATCATGGAATTCTAATGTATATAATAAATTATATAATGATTTCCAATCATATGTTGTCTTATGATATATCATTTTATTTCCCATGGGCATTCTACCATACAAGGGTCCTATAATATCTTTTAAGGTTATCTTTTCTTCATGATATAACTTAGTCATAGTTTCAAAATCTGGGACTGCTATTCTTAGTATCCCTTCAGGTTTTAATACTCGTTGCCATTCTTGAAGTAGTTGTTTTACCTCATTTATATCAAAATATTCTAATACATGACTAGCATATATTAAGTCAACTGAGTTGTTTTCAAATTCTAATTTAGTAATGTCAGTATAGTCCAAATGATCATAATCACCCCCATCAATATGAATCCAATCTTTATCAAAATTTCTCCACCCACAACCTAAATTAATTTTAACCATCAATAAAAGTTTTATCTAGTTTTTGCCCTTCATAAGGACCAGTTTTGTACTCATATACTATTGTATTTTCTTCTAATATCTTATATGTGTGACCTCCCTCTAAAGTAAAACTAGCATCCCCAGGTCCTAATATAGGAGTAGCAATAATGGTATCATCTAAATCATAAAGAATACATTTTACTTTACCTTTGATTACTACCCAAGATTCTTGAGCTATTTGTTTAGGGTAGTGTCTATCTTTAGTTATATGTTTATGTGGGGGGAATGATTTACCTTTAGGCATTTTTAAAGTTGCACATTGAATAAAGTTATCTTCAGGTACAACATCACTTCTATCTATTATTTCTGATATTCTGTTTATAATATGTAATAGTTTATCAGGTTGTATTTTTGAATATATCTTTTCCATAATTTATAATTAATTTAATAAAAATAATTTAAAATTCCTATTATTTTTTTATTTCTTTTAACATTTCTTTTTTATATTTATACCATAATTTAGATAATTGATTCTCATTTTCATCTTGCTGCCAGGGTTTACTAAATACAGGTCTATTACCTGATGGGAGAGCACCTGCCCAATGAATTATTTTAGTATCATTTGCTATTTTATAATTATGAGTTAAATTTCCTTCAGGAGAAACTTTCCAATTATAACCTTCAGGTAATAAATTAAATGAAGGGATTATATGATTTATCATATGTTGAGTAAATAATCTTGATTCACCAAATAAAGAAATACTTTCTACCAGTTTGTTGTAAGTATTTTCATTTAAATATTTTTTACCTACAACAAATAATCCACAATTAATATCATTTGATGACCCTCCACAACCTGAAACTTGGGTTGGTGGAGAATTAATTATTCCTTCTGATATATCTTTTATACAAAGCATATCACAATCAAAAAAGAATACTTTATCATAAGTTGTAGGTCTAAAGCATTCTAATGATAAAAAAGCAGTTCTATGTTTTGGATATTTAACAGGAGCTTTAATATACTCATCTTTATTAATATCTTCAAAATGTATATGAGGAATTAATTTTGTTAATTTTAATTGATTTTCTTTAGAAATTCCAGCTATTTTAGTACTATGCATTATTCTTACAGGATAATCCATAAAATCTTTAACATGTTTTTTCATTGAGTATAACATGACTAAGGCTCCATCAATAAAATTATCATCTAAATGTGTGGTAAATAATATATTCTTTTTCATTTTATTTATTTAAATTAGTTTCTGTTTCTTCTTGTATATGCATCCATATTATTTTTTTAGGGACAGCACATAAAATTTTATCTCCCCATTTTCTAACACCATTAGGTTCATGAAATATATCTTCATAATGGTGAGGTAAATGTAAAGGAAATCTTTTTGGATTGTGTGAAAGTAATTCCTTTAATTTTTCTATTAATAATTCTGTTTTATATAATGCATCTACTGATAAAGATGATCCTGGAGATTTGGATGCCGGGTAGAGCCATAAATTTTTTCCTTTATCATATCCATTCCAATATTCTTTTTTTGTATATTTCCATAATCTTCCTAAAGGCATATATTTTATATCTTTACTAATTACTTCATCCATTATATCTTTCCACTCATTAGATTTAATTCGATATTCAAAATCTTCACATAAAATTAAGACATAAGGAGTAGTAATTTTTTGAAGAAGAGCTAAAGTAAGGGCCCCCCAATTTTTATCTAAATTATTATAGAAGTTTAGTTTTGGAATGCTACTTTGGTAAGTATTATATACTTCATTAAAATATTGGGTTGTATTATAATTAATAAAAAATTCATAATCTCCAAATATTTTAGCCATATTAGGAACTTCTTTTTGAATAACTTCTAATCTTTTAGGTTGAGTGCATATAAAATTTTGTACTATACTAATCATTTTAATTTTTTCCTTTATGTTTACCAGTGTTTAAAAAATATTTATTATTTCTTGAATCTCCTTTAAAATAATTAAAAGACATATTAGTTTTCCATAATGAATAATTAAAACTTAATTGATCTCTTTTGCTTCCATATTTAATTTCCTCCCACCACTGTTCCATAGCTTTAATACAGTCTTTTTCATTATGTCTTCTTAATAATTGCATAGTGACAGCCAAACTGTTATTTGGGGGGTATTGTTCTTTAATATACTTTTCCATTTGATTTTTTATAAGAATAGGATTATCTTTATAATTACCATTTATTTTTCCAAAGTGGAATATTATTTCAGCTTCTTTATAAACACAATTTCTTGGATCTAAAAGATTTTGATTATGGTCATGGACAGCTAAATTTAATTTTTGTAAATCCTTAGAAATTAGATCATTTATATTATCTCTTATTATAATATTTCCATCAACCCATAAACTGTAATCATAATCTGGAAACCATCTATGAGGTAAAACTTTATATTTTCTAGCATTTCTAGTAGAGTCTTCATATATAGCAGGAACTTTTCTAATATCCCAAATATCTGATTGGATATCACTATCAGTAAAACAAATAAAATCCCAATCTTTAGGTTTAAATGTTGGGTCTGGTAATTGGTCATATCCTCCAAATATAGCAGTATATATTACTTTTTTATTCATAGATAATTTATTTCTTTTATAAAATTATGTTGTAAAGAAGATTGTCTTTGGGATTCATATACTTTAGAATATCTTACTACTAAGTGATTAGTACCACATTGATTACTTATATTTAATTTTGCTTTAGATTTAATATAAAGTTGTATTCTTAAATTTATATGTCTTAGATTTAAAGCTTTATTAATAAAGTTAAAAGAGGTTTTATTTAAAGGTTTTACTGACCAGTAAAAATAGGGGATATCATTTTCTTTTAAAACATTAGTAATATTTTTAGTATCTTTTTCAAATGAGGGTTGATCAAATTTTCCAAATTGAGTACCAAATCTTTCTGAAATAAGTAAACATCCAAATTCATCTTTACTATGTTTTTGTATTATATAATCTCCTAATTCTTTTTCTTCATTAGTCCAATATAATTCAGGTTGAGAATCTTTATATTTTTTATTTTCAAATTGCCAGAATTTTAACATTTGTTCAATTAATGGAATATTAGGATTATCTTTATCATAAATTCTATAATGGTCATGAAATATTTCTCCTTTTATTTCATCTTTAAATTCATCCACATAAGGATTGTTTTTAAAGATATCATACATTATATTTGTATCTATATTAAACAGTTTTTTAATTAGTTTTTTAGAAGGAATATATATTTTACAATTTGGGTATTTTTGTTTTAATAATCGAGGCATAGCAGATATTATTCCCCAATCTCCTATTCCCCAAGCTGCCCTGAGTATAGTAAATTCTTGGCGTTCTAAGTATTCATCTGGTATTCTTAATCCTTCAGATTCTTCAAAACCTAATTTAGTTACTTCTTTAATATTATAAAGCTTGTTATCTAATATTCTTGAAAAAATCATAAGGTGTTATAATAAGAGTTTTGCTTTTCTTGTCTTTCTATTGTTTTAGGATGTTTTAGACACCATTCTTCATCTGTAGGAAGATATGAAACAGAGAAATAACCTTCAAGTATTTCATGAACTTTATTTCTCCATTTTATTTTACCATTATTTTTATATATCCTCCATTGAAAATCAGGAAAATTAACCCACCCATTTTCATCTAATCTCCAACCCCATTTTTGGATATGCTCTTGAGTTAAACCTTCTACTGTATTAATTCTAGGTACTTTAAGTACATCAACATCATTATGTGATAAAACTTCTGGGAGATACTCTAAAACATAAGAGGAAACT
>TARA_R110000851_G_scaffold78818_3_pt1 | contig 16595 bp, 17 predicted proteins | sample TARA_R110000851 | Tara Oceans TARA_R110000851 (sample SAMEA4397627) | marine metagenome | biome: Polar Biome; feature: [DCM] deep chlorophyll maximum layer (ENVO:01000326); material: water (ENVO:00002006), including particulate matter (ENVO:01000060) such as... | depth 17 m | reverse complement strand
CCAGTTAATGCAGGTTCTAAATACCGCACAGAAACAGTGCTTTTGAACGCTACCAGTGAAATCACGGTTTACACTGTACCTGCTACTTTTGCTAGCCACGTACAGCATTTTTTTGTTGGTAACAGCCATAGCGGTAACGTGACCCTACGCCTTGATTGGTACCACGCAGATAGCACTACAGAGTACACCATAATGTCAGGGTACACTATTGCAGGTGGGGCTATTGCTTCTATTTTCACAGTAGATAAACCTTTATTTTTACATGCTGGTGATATTCTTAAATGTACGGCTAATACTGCAGATGTACTTTCCGTAACAGTTTCTGCTGAAGAGTTTTTGGACCCAACGAGAGGATAAAAAAAACAATGCCGCCAGTTAAAAAGAAAACCAAAAGCAAAGTAAACGCAGCCGGAAACTATACTAAGCCAACCATGAGAAAGCGTTTGTTTAATAGCATCAAGGCAGGTGGTAAAGGTGGCAAGCCCGGTCAGTGGTCAGCACGTAAAGCGCAAATGTTAGCCGTAGCATATAAAAAAGCAGGTGGTGGATACAAATGATTGCAGAAACATTAGCGGGTATTGCACTGGTAAAGAGTGCTGTTGATGGCATTAAATCCGCTATTGGTACAGCAAACGACATTGGAGAAATTGCAGGTCACATCGACAACCTGTTTCTTGGCGAGCAACAAGCCCAGAAAGCCCGAAATAAAAAGTCTGGCGTAAATCAATTTGATGTAGCTTCCGTTGCCAAAGAAACTATAGATGCAAAACTTGCAGCCGAACATCTGTACACGGTTTCCGTAATGGTAGACCAGCGTTTTGGACACGGTACGTGGGCAGGTATTGTAAACGAAAGAGCAAGACGACTTCAAGAAGCTAAAGAAGAAGCCCGGCAAGAACGCATAGAAAAAAGCAGGCAACAACACGAGCTAATGGAAACATTGAAGACCATAGGTATTGTGCTGACTGTGATTGCGGTGGCATTAGGTTCTTTAGTAGCTGTTGTATTGACTTCATCCTAAATAAACTGTATAATGGTAGTATTTAGGAGTTCTCATGCAGAAGCTGGCTGTAGACGCACTAACTCACCGATACAACTTGGAGATGCTGGATGCAAAGAGCGTATTCAACAATCATTACAAAAGCTCTGATTTTACAGGTGACCATCCAAGTCTTCTTAAAGATATGGATGCATCGGTTCAAAAGTATACAGAAGCTGTCGAAAAACTAAGGGTACTGTCGTACTTAGCAGGAGACTTATATGGCATTGAAGAAGAGCCAACGCTCTTTGAAGGCGTGGACTAAGCAGAAATGGAGAACCAAGAGTGGAAAACCATCTACTCAAGGGTCAAAAGCTACGGGAGAAAGATATCTTCCGGCATCAGCTATTAAGGCCCTCTCACCAAAGGAATACGCAGCTACAACCCGTGCTAAAAGAAAAGCAACTAAAGCTGGTAAGCAAGTGTCCAAGCAGCCTAAAAAAATACAGGCTAAAACAAAAAGCCACAGAAAAGTAAGATAAGTAGGAGACACAAATCATGGCAATTACAACTGCAATGTGTAATAGCTTCAAAACAGAACTTCTAGGTGGTGTCCACGATTTGGATTCAGACTCTATAAAACTTGCCTTGATTAAGTCGGGTATGTCCGGTACCTACAACGCCAGTACAACTAACTATTCTAATGTTACAGACAATAGCGACGAGGCTAGTGGGACAAACTATTCTGCTGGCGGTCAGGCGCTTGATGGCGCATCTATTGCTTTGAGCGGGTCTACAGCTATCGTTGACTTTACAGACGAGGTGTTCTCAAGCGTTACTGTCTCTGCAGCAGGTTGTATTATCTACAACGCAGGACAGTCTAACAAAGCTATCGCTGTCATTGACTTTGGTGGTACTGTTTCTGCTACCGCAGGTAACTTGAGTATTGAATTTCCTGCTGCTGACGCAAGTAATGCTGTCATTCGGATTGCGTAGGAGTAGTTAATGGCTACTGTATCCGCACGTTACGGGTCAGGTCTTTACGGTTCTTCTGCGTACGGATTAGTAAACTTATCTAAAGCTATTACCGGCGTAGCAGGCACTGCTGGTGCACCCTCCGTTACTCAGACGCATACCTCTAATGTCTCTCTTACTGGCGTATCTGCAACAGGGGCCGTTAGCACTACCACACAGATTCTAATAGTAGTAATAAGCGGGTCAACTGCAACAGGCTCGATATCTTCTCTTAGCCCTAGCATAGTAGAATCTTTACTTAGTGCACCCGCTACTGGGACCATAGGAACTGTAGGAACCACCGCAGTAGTGTTTGATTTTAACGCAGTTCGAGAACTGTACGACAGACGGCGAACAGCAGTTGTAGATAGGGCAGCTTAAATGCCTTTAACAACATACGAACGAACCATACACGTAGTTTTAGAACCTCGAACATTTCTTGTTGAGGATGGTATCGACACATACGAACGCACAGTGTTTGTTACCCTAGACCCCAGAGTTGTTAGCGTTGAAAGTGCGGGTAACAGCTTTACACGAACAGTCCACTTGGAGTAGTTAATGTCATACAGATGGCCTTTTAAAGACCCCGGAGAAACCCTTGATTACAGCATGGACTGGTCGCGGTTTCTTGGTTCAGCAACTATCTCCACAGTCGTGTGGTCGGTGGAGACTGATGCCTATTCTACGCGAACTATCCTTACTTCTGGTCAAGACTTGACCACAGCAACAGATGGCGCAGTAACTGATAGTATTCAAAACGTTTCACAAACCCAGACCAACACCGTTGCAACTATAAATATTGGTAGCGGTGTAAACACTCACAACTACACGTTTTACTGTACAATGACTGATAGCACAGGAAGCACAGCTATTCGCTCAGTCAATCTGAAGGTAAGGACACGGTAACGATGGCATACGATTATTTAAGTTTAACCAATGACGTTGCTAAACGGCTTAACGAGACGCAACTTACATCCGCAAATTTTACAACAGCAACAGGCTTTTACAGCGCAATCAAAGAGGCAGTCAACTCTGCAATACGCCACGTCAATCAGGCGCACTTTGGTTGGCCCTTCAACCACAACACCTACCCTCAAACCTTAACTGCAGGCGTTACTCGCTACCCCGTCCCATCCCAAGCAAAATACGTTGATTTTGATACTTATCGGGTTCGCAGAGACAGCGCTCTAGGTGTTGGTAGAGCCGACCATTTGCCTCAGATATCTTACGATGAGTACGTTGACCGCTTCATAGACCAAGAAGACGAAACTACTCTCGCTAATGGCGCGGCTCCCCGGTTTGTTTTCCGTACCCAGAACGGGGAGTGGGGTGTAGTCCCCATGCCCGATAAAGATTACCAAGTAGACTTTGAATACTTCATGGACCCCGTTGACCTAATTCTTGACACGGACGTACCAACTATTCCCGAACGTTTTCGCCACGTAATTATAGATGGTGCCATGCACTACGCCTATATGTTCCGCGACAACATCGAGATGGCAGCATTATCGCAAAACAAGTTTGACCAAGGAATTAAACAGATGAGAACGGTTACTGTCAACGAAAACGTTTACATGAGGGCATCGTAGTAGTATGCCGGACCGTTGGCAGACACACGCCATCGAATTTAAGGGTGGCTTAGTAACTAACCTTTCCCCGTTGCAGCAAGGTGCTAATGCTCCGGGGTCAGCGCGTACTTTGCGTAACTATGAGCCGTCAACTGACGGCGGGTATCGCTCAGTGCTGGGGTACAGTAAATACGACAGTACCACCGTACCTTGCTATGGTGCGCCTTTAGTTCACGGGGCTTCACAAAGCGGAACTACCCTCATACTGGGTAACATCTTTTTTAGCCCAGTAGTTGGTGATACTCTAACCCTTGCAGGTGTTGCAGGGACGTATACAGTTGCATCCGGCGGTGTGACGTTTGATGCTACAAATAAGCGGGTGACACTGACTTTAACAGGCGCGTTAGACAGCAGCCCTGCAGACAAAGCGGTAGCAACATTCACGTCTGGTTCAGGAATTATCCAAGGCGTATCTACCTTCGAAAGTTTTGTACTTGCAGCACGTAACGCTGACCTCTTTAAATCCACAGGTTCTGGGTGGACAAAGGTAAACACTCCAAACTACGGGCCTGTTTTGGTTGAGGGGGCTTCTCAAACGGGAACCAGCCTAGATGTTGATGGTATCACAGGAACGCCGCAAGCAGGCGACACCTTTACAATCGCAGGCGTTGCCTTAATCTATACTTTAACAGCCACACCTACAGTAACAAGCGGGGCGGCAACCTTTGCAATCAACCCAGCATTAGCCACCAGCCCTGCAAATAACGCCGCAATTACTATGTTGTCTGTGGACCGTTCAGGTTTATCTAAGCATCGTTTTGTGCAGTTCAACTACAGCGGTACTGATTTTTTAGCGGGTGTGGATGGTGTCAACCCACCCTTTGTTTACGACGGAAACACTTTTACAGTTTTAGATGGTATTCCAGCAGAAGGAGTTGGGGCGGGGCATGTAGCCAACTTTAAGAATCACATATTCTTTGGTAGTGGTTCAAAGATAATTTTCACGTCCCCTTTTACCTCTAGTGATTTTTCCCCAGCCAATGGTGCGGGAATAATAAACGTAGGAAATACAATTACGGGGTTGATTGTTTTCCGTGAACAGCTTATAATATTTAGTGAGCGTACTATCTTTCGCTTAGTCGGTAATAGCGCAGGTGATTTTCAGCTTCAACCTATTGCCTTAGACACAGGTTGCGTAGAACCAGATACGATTCAAGAAATCGGTGGCGATGTTATCTACGTAGGTCCTGACGGTATTCGTAGTTTATCCGCAACAGAAAAGGTAGGGGACTTCAACCTAGCTGTTGTTTCTAAGATAATACAAGGAAAGGCACGAGACTTTATAAATCGCAATACTTCATTCAGCAGTGTTGTGATTAGACCGAAAAGCCAGTACAGACTTTTAGGCTACAATGCAAACTTTTCACAAGACGCATCACAGGCGATTGTTGGTTCTCAGGTAGAACAAGGTATTAACTTCTCTGAACTCAGGGGTTTCAAGGCGTACGTTGCTAGTAGTAATTTAAATGAAGATATTGAAACTATCGTCTTTGCTAACGAAGATGGCTACGTCTATTCAATGGAATCAGGAAACAGCATGGATGGTGCGGAGATATTCTCTACATTTGCTACTCCTTACATTCCAATTAACGACCCCCGTGTTCGTAAGACATTCTACAAGATGTTCTTGTACACAGACCCACAGGGAAGCTACTCAGCAGACGTAAACTTGCTGTATGACTTTGACGAGGCAGGTATTGTTCAGCCTGAGACTTTCTCGTTTGACAACACTTCAGGGTCTTCCGTCCCTGCTTTCTACGGAGCTTCCGTTTATGGAACTGGAACATACGGCGGAACAGTACAACGCCTCTTTGAAAAACAAACGGTAGGCTCTGGATACGTTGTTTCAGTAGAGTTCAGAACAAATTCAACAAACCCGCCACACTCTTTAGATGCTCTAACGCTTGAATACGGCACATACGGGCGTAGATAACAAAAGGATACCACTATGGGACAAGGTTACACACGGAACGATACTGGCAATAACATTGCAGACGGTAACGTTATTAATGCCAGCGACTTAGACGGTGAGTTCGATGCCTTACTAGCATCCTTCAACGAGAGTTCAGGCCACACCCACGACGGGACGGCTGCTGAAGGTGCGCCGATTACGGTGCTGGGTCCGGTTCAGGACTTCGTTGCAAGTGCCACGGAAATCAAACCTAAGACCAGCAATACTCTAGACATTGGCACGGCCTCTCTGCAGTTCAAGGATATGTATCTAGACGGCTTGGCCTATATTGACGGCTTGGGCGAAGATATTTTAGTTGCAACAAACAAGAAGGTACAGTTTCGTGACGCTGCTTTGTTTATCAACTCTAGCACAGATGGTCAGCTTGATATTGCTGCAGATACAGAAGTAGAAATAACAACGGCTTTGTTAGAAATATCCGCTGACGCAACTGTTGGAGATGACTTAACACTAAAGTCTGATGCTTCCGTTCTTGGGTTTGGGGCAGACACAGATGTAACCTTGACTCACGTACACAATACGGGTTTGCTAGTCAACGCTGCGATGGTAGTCCAGTTCCGCGATTCAGCAATTAACATTGGCTCCCCTGCTGATGGTGACCTAGACATCAACGCAGATGATGAGATTGAACTAAACTCAACCCTGATTGATATCAATGGTAACGTAGAGATTAGCGGTACTGCAGATATTGCAGGTGACCTAACACTAAAATTTGATGACGCTGTTCTTGGTTTCGGAACAAACACTGATGTAACCTTGACTCACGTACACAATACAGGCTTGCTACTTAACACTACCAGTGTAGTTCAGTTCCGCGACTCAGCAATTAACATTGGCTCACCTGCCGACGGTGACTTAGACATCAATGCAGATGACGAGATTGAACTTAACTCAACTCTGATTGATATCAATGGTAACGTAGAAATTAGCGGTACTGCAGATATGTCATCCACGCTGCAAGTTGATGGCGCAATTACATCAAGTGCTGGCGCAACAATAACCACAGCAGACAACACAACACAGCTTACTTTGATTTCTACTGATGCTGATGCATCTGAAGGCCCACGCCTTGATTTAAGGCGCAATAGTGCAAGTCCTGCTGATGGGGATGTTATTGGCACGGTTCGTTATCTTGGCGAAAACTCTGCCGGAGCAAATCTAGTATTTGCTGAAATTCAAGCCGCGCTTTCTGACGTAACAGAAGGTACTGTAGACTCATCTTTAGATTTATATGTTCGCCGCAACAATAGCTTAACCTCTGGCCTTTCTTTAAACCAAACACAAGTGGTTTTCAACGAAAGTGGCAATGACGTTGATTTCAGGGTTGAAAGCGCCAGTCAAACAAATGCGTTGTTTCTGAATGCAAACACTAGCAATTTCGGTATCAATCGTTCACCAACATATGAACTAGATGTTGGGGCCAACGACACGGATGGCTCAGTTTCGGGCAGAATTATTGCGGGCACAGATTCCGGCGCAAGCGCGATATTTAGAATACACACGCAAGCGACTGCGGGTGCACGAACAAGTTCGTTGTATTTTGGAGATTCTGCAAACGGTGGGATTGGCAGAATAGAGTATTACCACGATGGTGACTCTATGCGATTTAATACTAATAATACTGAGCGTGTGCGTATTACTTCTAGTGGTTTGGTCGGTATCGGAACTACACCTTCAAGTGGTGTCCAGCTAGATGTACGAGGAACGGGTGTTTTACAGTTAGTAAACACGGACACTGTTCAGCTTCTTGCGAGCAACGGCGGGTCTACTCTAAAGAACGTATCTAACAACCCGTTGATATTTGGCACTAATAATACTGAGCGTATGCGTCTTTTAGCGGCTGGCGGCCTTACATTTAACGGTGACACTGCGGCGGCAAACGCGCTTGATGATTATGAAGAAGGTGACTGGACACCTACTGGCTCCACAAACTCTGGCTCCAACCCTTCATTCGGAAGCGCATCTGGCAAATACGTTAAAATCGGCAAGTTAGTTCATGTTAATGGTCAAGTTCTCAACGTCAACAAAACAGGCACTACAGCAGGTTCACAACTTAGAATTGCTGGGTTGCCCTACACGATTGACGACCAAGACGCTATTGGTTCCGTGACTTGGAACAGTATTACCGCGCCGTACAATCAGATAAATACAGAAGCTAACACTAACGAGTATCTTATATTTTATTCAAGCAATCCTGATGCCGATAATACTAGGACTCCTATAGACTTCCAGCATTTAGTTGACGACGTATCAGACCTGCATTTTTCAGTAACATATCACACAGACCAGTAACCTGATTGGATTATCAGGTCGGACAGTCCAACCATCACAGGAGATAAACGATGGCACTAACAGAAGAAACAATTAACGATAAGATTGAAGTAATCAACAAAGGCGATTGGTCATCCGTGGGTGTTCGCATAGCTACAGTAATCAAACGTGATGGCGTTGAGATTAGCCGTACTTTTAGCCGAAAGGTTATTGCTCCAAATGCCGACCTATCAGGCGAAGGTGCTGACGTTGTTGCGGTATGTAACGTTGTATTCACTGACGCAGTTAAAGAGGCTTACGCTGCAGCATCGACGGAGTAAATTTAATCGATGTTAAAACTCACCATGGAACCTGAGATGGAACAAGAATTGAAAACACAGTTACAGTTAGAATCGCACGAGCGAGAGTGCGCCATGTTTCGTGAGTTGGTACACGGTAAGTTAGACGCACTGGATAAAAGAATGTGGCGATTGGAGGCTATGATAATGGCTAGCACACTAGCAGTAGTTGCAATGATGGCTACCTTGGTTATGGGGATGAATTAGCATGGCAAAAATTAACACAGACAAAAAACTTCAAGATACTATGGGAAAAATGGGAGGTGCCGGGCTTCCTGCGGCTAAAACTATTGAGCAAAAGATAAATACGAATGAGCTACTAACTAAAGGTACGGGCGAAGTAGATGACGTAGCTGATGTCAACGTTGATACTGCAGGAGATGCACAAGACACCAAAATCCCAAAAGCTCCAAATAAAAAAGTAGGGACGGTTAGCACTACAACAGATGTTTCTCCAGAATTGGATAAACTAGGGGGCGCAGATGCTGCAAAGCTAGACCGCACAGAAGATTACATGGACACGGTGCAGGGAACTGTATCTGAAGATTCTTTGGCTACTGCCGCAACTGAAGAACTAGACGTTCGCGGGACGGTTCAGTACCAACTTGCTGAGTTGATGACTTCCCTTGACACAGGGGGAGAGATGCCACCGTGGGCTTCTCCACAGGTTCGCAAGGTCAACGCCCTCATGCAGCAGCGCGGTTTGGGTTCATCTAGCATGGCTTCAGCCGCAGTTACGACTGCCCTGATGGAGTCTGGGATACCGATTGCAGCACAAGATGCGAATAAATACTCTGCAATACAGCTACAAAACTTAAACAACAAGCAACAGACTGCTTTACAAAACGCTGCTACTGTGGCTGCTATGGATAAGGCAAACCTCAGTGCAAGGCTACAATCTGAAGTAACCAACGCTCAAGCGTTTCTGTCAATCGACCTGAAGAACCTTGACAACGAACAAAAAAGTAGTACATTAACATATCAGTCTCAGGTTCAGGCCCTGTTCAAAGATGCGGCAGAAGATAACGCCCGTAAGCAGTTTAACGCCAAGAACCAGCTACAGGTTGAAGAGTTTTTTGCAGAACTAGGCGCACAAGTAGAGACAGCCAACAACAATCGCGCTTTATCTATGGCGCAGTTTAACACATCAGAGTCAAACTCCATGAGTCAGTTTAATGCTACCATGAGAGATTCACGGGACAAGTTTAACTCCCAGATGCGTTTTGCTGTAGACCAATCTAACGCCGTGTGGAGACGTGAAGTAAACACATCCAACACAGCTTTGCAAAACGAAACCAACCGCATCAACGTCCAGAACGAGTACAACGCAAACCAAAACGCCTTGAACAATCTGTGGCAACAGTACCGCGACAACGCCTCGTGGAACTTCACCAAAAGTGAGAACGCTCTAAAGCGAGACCACGACATGGCAATCAACGCCATGAACTTTGCCAACGACAAGAATCTGTACAGCAAAAAACAGAAAGATTCGTTGATGAAGGGGTTGGGTAACTGGATGGCGCGATTCTTTTCGTAAATAAGTATAGGAAGTAAACATGGGATTTAGTTTAAAAGACGCTCTTACATCAGCGTTCAATGTCGGTAAGGACCTTTTTCTTGGTGAGGGAAAGAAGTATGGCGAACATGGCGACGTAGAGTCCGAAGACTCAGGGTTTCTAGGCCTCATCAGTAAGGGTGCCAGAACCTACACAGCAATGCAAGACAGCATGGCACTACGTAGTAATAAAGACCCTCGTGATGTGTTTCAGATGACAGAACACAAGGGGTACACTGCCGTAAACAACTATCGCCCGGACCAAGCAAGACTTTCTACGCAGCGTTACACACCCTCAAACCGCATGTATCAAGACGCAATTATCCGTCGCATGAAGCAGGTCAACTTCGACAAGGACCTACAGCGCATGACAGAATCCACAACGGTTCGCCCGACAGTGCGGCGCAAAGCTCCTGCCTCTCCGGGAACTACGACGATTACCCGTCAGACAAGCGCACCTAGCATACGTCCCGGCACAACAACAACAACAACATAAGGGGAAAACCTCGTGGCAGAAGAACGATACGACGATTTTAACGTTGCACCCGCTGGGCATTCTCTTACAGAGGACAACAGCAAGTGGGCTTGGGGCCAACCCCCGCAGATGGTAGACCCTGACCAAGCTATGGACTCGCTTGTTGATTCTTTGATGGACCCTAGCAAGAAGCAGGAGATGTTTAAGCTGCTCATGGTGGGCATATCTGTTGAAGTTATCGTGGAGGGCTTGCTGTTCCAAGCGTTTCGGGATGGGAAGTTTACCCCGGATGTTGGCTTACTTTTAAAAGGCCCTCTCGCTATCGTCATATCCGACATGGCTGAAGAAGAAAACATACCTTACCGTCTGTTTCAAAACGACGACACCCTAGACGAGGGTGAAATGGACGACAGGACCTTTGTACAGATGATGAAGGACAACAACCCACAGATGTTCGAATACATTCGTGAGAATTTAAACGCGGCTATCCGTGAAGGTAACGCACCAAAGGAGCCTAGCTTTATGGATATGGATAGAGGGGGAGAAGAATAATGTCTGCACTTATGGCGTTTGCAACAGGGTTCCTCAACGGCAGCGTTGAAGTACAAAGAGAAAGAGCCGCTGCGGAGATTTCAAGTAACGAAGCAAGGGCTCTCCGTCAAAAACAGGCTATGGATAGGTTGGCAACGGCAGATGCGAAAACAATGCCAAGGTCCGTGTACGAGGCGCTCGCGGCGGATGCAGGTGTAACCCTTTTTGAAACAGGCAACATGTTCAACGACGCAGCCAACAATCAAACCATAGGTGGGGTTACCTTCAAAGGCTACGAACACAGCGGAACTGGAACCCCATATAACAGGGCAATTAACGACGTAAGCCACCTAAATACTCTGCTTATGGATGAGACTTTTAGAAACGAAGTTACAGAGGCTATCAAAGGAGAAGGCAGGGAGGGTTGGTTTAAGTACCTTACTCGGTTGGAAAATTCAGCAAGTTTTGGCTACGATAAAGTGGCGGCAGGTGAACAGGGCATAAACTCAGCAACACCATCCCAGTACAAATTTGATATGGCAGCCTATCAGCACATAGACTATTTGGCTGGGCTGTTTGGTGGAGAAGTTGAGACGGCTACAAATGCAAGCTTGACATCACAACTCCCTCCTGTGAATATCGCAGGTCAAAAAATTCCGAAAGATGCTGCTCCTGCTATGTTTGAAGTCAGAGCAGTAGATGGCGGAACTATGAATGTAGGCATGTACTTGAAGCCTGAAAATCTAAAGATTGCAGAACAGATAGCCGCAAAATCTAACATGTCTACCGCTGAGTTTATAGGCAGTTTCAACCAGTTACGAAACCTGCCTACAGCAAATGAAATTGAAGAAGGTGTCTACAAATATGAGGACGGGACAGACTTCAGTGACGAAGATATAGCTCGTCATCAGTATAGTATGCTTCACGACGTTATCGACTTTCACAAGGCCGGTTTTGGTGAAATAGACGTGTTCGCAGCATCAAAACAAAAAAGACAAGAGTTTCGGGACTTTGTGCTACAAAAGTTTGGTAGTAGAAATAGTGAAGGCGAACTTTATGGCGGTATTGATAGGTATCGTGCTGCGTCTGCTCTTGCGTATTTACAAGAGACACCCGGCTTTTTTAACGTAATACCTGATAACTCTATATTTGGAGGTCGTGCAAAGCAACCATCAAGAGCTACCATAAACGGTAGAGAGTACATGAAAAGCCCCGAAGGTTTGGGGTTGACTGATGCAGCTATTACCAAACGAGAAGACGGTGGTAAGTTTGCTAGAGAAACCGTAGGCTTATTGGATACTCTGTATAATCTAGAGATAGACGAGCTTAAAGAAACGCAAGGCATGGCTAGGTGGGTAGAAAAAACAGCGGGAGGCCTGTTAGTACAGGTATCTCAAGTAACAGGTGTAATAGGTAAGATATTTAGTAGCGGTGACCAAGAGGCTAAAGACTACGACAGCTTACCTGACGTATTTCAAGGTAACTATAAAGCTGATAAAGACGGGGGTGCAACATCATCTGAGTCCCTCATGGACGTTGTAAAAAGAGTATCTCAAGACCCTAAGTCTGGTATCAATGCAAACCTTGCCAACATAACCGAGGCAGATGCACTGCGTTTAACTTTAGCTGCTAAAATGGCCCGTGCCATCGACCCTTCAGGCCGTCTTTCTAACCAAGACTTTGAGATACAGCTTAGAAGACTGGGTGGCGCAATGATAGGAAACGCAGAGACAGTTAAAAGAAACCTAGAAGTTATCGCAAGAGAGTTCGAACGCGAAGTACAAAGAAACATTGTTTTTGAAAGAATGGCAAAACGCTCCAGTAAAATCACAGCACAACAAGCCCGTATGCTGTCTGCAGATGCGGAGTTAGAGCTTATGCTGGAATCCGACATTAGCATACTAGGTAGCAGTCAGCAGACGACGAATGCTGGTGGGGGTGATACCCCACCCCTTGATGCTACTTCTAATTATGTTGACTTGACTGGTTTAAAAACCAAGCTCGTAGAGGATAGGGAGTACATAGGCCCTGAAGGAAAGGCTTTTCCTGTAATTATGTATAGACCCGAAGGTGGGGGACTTGCGTATGTAGCAAACATGAACGGCAACTTTTTTCCCATAGGCAGAGACAGTCTTCAACCAATATCCCCAACTAAATAGGACCTAACATGGCAGAACAAACCGACGCACCTGTTATCGTAGACACCCCTACTCAGGGTCTAGCACAATCTGTACCGGCAGCGGAGCAAGGTAGTGGCGAAGCATACACACAAACCGTGAATGAATCCGGTAAACTTGTCAGACTGGGAGGGGATGCTAAGTCTGACGACGAAACTCTTATTGAAAGGTTGATGAAGACACCGGAGAGAGCCAGCCGTATTCGCGCTGAACTTGCTAGGAGACAGGCTGAAGTCGATGCCAGCAAGCCCGATACAAAAAGTGTTCCTGAAAGCGTGGACGATAGCAGTGTTCTTGAAGTTGTAAACACACTTGCTGACAGCGAAGAAGGCCCCACTGCAGCAGATAAGCTAGGTAAGTTTTTAACCGGCGTGGCAGGAAGCGCGGGTATCGAAACACGACTCCGCACACTACCTGTAAAGGAAGCTGCTGCGACGGACATCGCTGCACAAACACAGACAGCTACCCTAGAAAGCAAAATAGAAGAAGCCGCCAGAACAGGAAAGACTAACATAGCGGGTACAGAGTACGATTCTGCAGAGCTAGACTTTATTTTATCTGACCCCGGCGACAAGGCCCTTCTCCAACAAGAGATGGACTTTGTGGAAAACGAAGACTTGTCTGCCGCAGGTAAGTTCCCATTTAGCCGAGATGGTAAATTTTACAACGCAGATGATACCAACGACGCTGCTCTCGACGATGCTAAGAAGTCAACCGCTAAGTATCTCAAGGACATAGACCTCATAGTAAAACCGTTTGTTCCTGAAAAAGACTTACGAGATATCATCGTAAAGAACATGGGAAGAGGTGTTCTTGACGTTACTATGCAGAAACTGGCAGAGTCGGGTAGAGGGAGTATTACGGGTGTTCCCTACATAGCCTCCCTAACGAAGCACGGCACAGGTGCGCTGTACGACAAGTTTGCAAACGGTACAACCTTCATGGAAGAGTTCGACTCTCGTGGACCCCAGATGGAAGGATGGTTCAATCAAGTAGAAGACTTCTTTGAAGACTTTAGCATCTTGGGTATGCAACCTTTTGATACCCCTACTATAGGCCGAGCTTTCAATGAATCTATTCACGAACTTCTTCAAACTGCTGTTAAAGACGGGGAGATGACAGAGGAAAGATACGAAGAGTTAGCCTTTCTGTACGACGAAGGTACGGAGTCCGTTGTCAAAAGAAATTTCTTAACTGATGCCGAAGCTCAAGACATGGTAAACTACGCCTATTCAGATTTGGGTGCTTTAGGTAAAATAGTAGCCACAGGCACAGATGTGGCAGCAGCTTTTGCACCTTGGGCAAAAAGCAAGTCAATCAGCGCAGCATTAACCACAAAGAACATAAAGTCTCGGTACTTAGAGTACGCCGATACTCCCATACTCGATAAGAACGGTAAACAAGCACTCGCCAAAGATGGTCGTTCTCTGGTTGCCATTATGCCAGAAAACAGAGTAACCGACGTAATCAGAATGTCAAAAGTGGTAGAGGAACAATTCTACAACGTCAGTATAAATAGAAAACTTCTTAACCTCGGCGTGTACCAAGAAAACGTCAATGAAAGAGTGCGGAAACTAGAAGATGGCGTTGCAAAAGCAAAAGCAAACCTCAAGACAGTAGAGCTAAATACAGACCCCGGCGATGCGGCTAGGATTGGCTTTACGGGTGGCGCACCTATGAATTGGAGAAGAGCAAAGGCTGCTTTAGACAATGCAGAGTCAGCGTTGCTTCGCGCTAAAATAGGTAACGTAGTAGACCCCATCTTGAAAGAGGGCGCAGCATCGTGGGCCATAACAACAGGTTCACAATACTCCTTTGTAGAGTGGCTTGCGTCAGGTGAAGAAGGTAGCATGGACCCTCAGATGGCAGGGTTTATGGGAGCTATGTTTGGCTGGACTATGGGTGGGAAAGTAGTCAACAAGACAGTGGGTATAACCCGCTCTCTTGTAACAGAGGTTTTAACTGTTCCCGGAAGTACGCGAGACCCTAATTGGTTTTCCAGAAGTGCCGATTTTATACTATTCGGAAAAGCAGGCGTTCTAACAGACAGAACCATAACGGACTACGAAGAGTTTGTCTTTAAGCCTGCTAACAACGGAAATCCTATGAGCAAATCACAAAAAGAAGGTTTGCGTCAAATAGTTCGCATGTATAAAAACTCGTCACAAGTAGGGCGAGACAGACTAGACGAACAAGCAGAAGCCTACACAAACATGATAGAGGACGTTGTAAAAAGCGTTACAAGAGAGCGTCCTGATAAAGCAGCCGAGGTAAGAGAACAACTGCATACCGGATTTTATCATCTAGGTGACATGGGAAGACTTCAAGCTCTTGGTCAAAATTCTATGGGAACTCTAAGCCTAGACAATTTAGGCAAAAGCCCGACCTTAGACATGATAGCAGACCAGATGAGTGCAAACGCAACAAACGTTGTAGAAACTTTGATAGATACTATCAAGGGTACCATATCAAGCTCTGGGGTAGCTAGTCCTAGCGGAGATGCTCTTGTGGCAATGATGACTGCGGGTGTTACTAGGTTTAAAAGCAACCAAGTAGAACAAGCCAAAAATCTGCAGGGCTACATGATAGATGCCGTCGCTAACTACGGTAAAAGCGCGGGCGATGACGTGGGACCTGCTCTCATAGAAAACATAACAAAAATAAACAAAATAGTTGCTGATACTTTAGGGGTAGAGTACGACGAACTAGCCGATATAAAGAAAATTACTGATACAATAACTGGTAATCTTCTTCAACGCTCTGAAGACTTGTTGACTATGGACAAGGGCGAAGACTATTTCGCTGCTGCCTCTAGACAGATAGAAGACCTGATTGAGTTACGAGACGGCGTAATCACGGTTCGTGCAAAAGAAATTTACAAACCAGTCAGAGAATACTTCGAATCTCCAAATGCAAAGAAGATAGACATGTCTGAATTTGTGCAAGAGTTCCTAGTAGAGGCGGGTCGTGAGGGTTCTATATCTGCGTTCTTCAGCCCTAGCGGTGCTTTCTTTTCAGGAGCAGAAGGCAGGCGTATCGCTAAAACCTTCGAAGATATGGTAAATAGAACGTACGGAAAAGAAACCATAAAGCAACTTAAACAGGCTCTTTTAGATAGCGGGACCCCACCTGCTGAAGTTGGTTCTTTGACTAATTTACAGGTAGCCTTGAGAGCAGAGCAGGCGGGTGGAGCCAAGGTGTTCTCTGCTGTGAACGGTGAAGAGCTAGACCTGATGATGAGACAGTTAAAATTCTACTCATCTAAAACGAAAAACGACGCTCTAGGTATGGTAGCAACCAGTATTCAGACTAAGCTCGACGACATACTGTACACGCAGGACAGAGAAGCGTACGAATTGTTAGATACCGCTAGAACAAGATACCAAATGGAGAAGTTTGATAGAACCAGAAAAGGAAACTTACCTGAGACTATCAAGGCAAACAGAGAAGGTCCAGAAAGAGTTTCTAGTTCTCAAAGGGACGCTTCTGGATTTAGCATACCCGTCGGTAAAGAGACACCTCTCGAAGTCTTCAGAACTAAAGTAGTGCAAGATGTTATAAACGTTATCATGCAAGACGCTGACTCTGATGCCTTCTTGAAATCTAGAAGCAGTCTTAGAAATACCACACAGTCTCTAGCTGATTCGTTTGGAAG
>TARA_R110000851_G_C13101426_1_pt1 | contig 16628 bp, 18 predicted proteins | sample TARA_R110000851 | Tara Oceans TARA_R110000851 (sample SAMEA4397627) | marine metagenome | biome: Polar Biome; feature: [DCM] deep chlorophyll maximum layer (ENVO:01000326); material: water (ENVO:00002006), including particulate matter (ENVO:01000060) such as... | depth 17 m | reverse complement strand
ACTCATGCCTTGGAACTGGACGCCCGAATAAGTCAACACCAGTCAAACCGGACGCTTACAGTTAATCTAGCGTGATATGAACCTCTGGGCCTACCAGCGCGGCGTCACCCTCGACTTCTCGCGCCCCGGTAAGCCGACGGATAACGCCTTCATCGAAGCGTTTAACGGCCGGTTCAGAGCGGAATGCCTGAACACCCACTGGTTCTTGCCCCTTGCGGATGCAGCCGAAAAATTGGAGGCTTGGCGCAGATACATTAGTGAGGAACGGCCACATGGCGTGATCGGCAACAAGGTCCCGATCACGCTGACGAAATCGGGGTACACCACAAGCTTGTTACCCTAAACGGAAGCCGGAAAACTTTGCCTTCGGGCGGTCCAACGTTGGGTGTTAGGTCGCAAACCAAAGGGCTCCAGTTCAAGCTGGATGAAAGTTCAGTGGCAGGCCAGTACTGATCAGTTAGTTAGGGAGAGTTGCGAGATACACTCCATATTTATTCTTTGAGAACACTTTTGCGCGCTCAGTCAGTTCCGCTGCGGTGATCCAGCCCTGATTGAAGGCGATCTCGTCGGGGCTGCCGGTCTGCAAACCCTGGCGGGTTTCGAGCGTGCGCACAAAGTTGCCCGCATCGAGCAGGCTCGCATGGGTGCCGGTGTCGAGCCAAGCATAGCCGCGGCCCATGCGCTGCACGTTCAGCAGGCCGTCATGGAGGTAAGTTTCCAGCAGGGTGGTGATCTCAAGCTCTCCGCGCGCTGACGGCTTGACGGTCTTGGCACGCTCCGACGCGGTGTTATCGAGGAAATAGAGACCGGTCACGGCGTAGTTTGACGGCGGTTTGGCGGGCTTTTCGATGATCTGGCGGGCCTGACCGTTTTCGTCAAAATCGACCACGCCATAGCGCTCCGGGTCGGACACGCGGTAGCCAAAGACCATGCCGCCGGTTTCCTGCGCGTCGGCGGCGGCAAGGATCTCGGGCAGGCCGTGGCCAAAGAAGATGTTGTCGCCAAGCACCATCGCAGATGGCGCGCCGTCGAGGAAATCTTCGGCCAGCAGATAGGCTTGTGCTAGACCGTCGGGGCTAGGTTGGGTGATATAGGTCAGCGACACGCCCCACTGGCCGCCGTCGCCAAGCGCACGTTTGAACTGGTCGGCGTCTTGCGGCGTGGTGATGATTGCGATCTCGCGGATGCCGCCCAGCATCAGGACGCTCAGCGGGTAGTAGATCATCGGCTTGTCGTAGATCGGCAGCAGCTGTTTCGACACGGCGATGGTGATCGGATAAAGCCGCGTGCCGGAGCCGCCAGCGAGAATGATACCTTTGCGTTTGGGGCTCTGTGTCATGTAAAATCAGTCCTTGGGGAATTCAAGTTGGGTCAGAATCCGGCTGAGGCTGCCGCGCCAGTCGGGCCGCGGGATGCCGAACGCGGCGGTTGTCGCTGTGCATTCCAGCCGCGAATTCAGCGGGCGTTTAGCAGGTGTTGGATAGTCGCTAGACGGGATGTCGGTGACAGCGCAGTGGATCCCCGCCTGCTGAAAAATCGCGCGGGCGAAATCGGCCCAGCTGGTGTCGGGGGTGCCTGCGAAGTGGTAAATGCCCGCCTTTCCCGGCTCTGACACAAGGGTTTTGGCGATTGTGATGCAAGCCTGCGCAATCTCCGCCGCACCCGTCGGCCCGCCGATCTGGTCGGCCACAATCGTCAGCGCATCGCGTTGGGCTCCCAGCCGCAGCATGGTCTTGATGAAGTTACTTCCATGGGCTGAGACAACCCATGAGGTCCGCAGAATGGCGTAGGGTCCGCCGATCTCTTCGATCAGCTTCTCTCCGTCGCGCTTGGTGCGTCCGTAAACACCCTGCGGGTCGGTGGGGTCGCCTGGATGCCACAGTGCTGTGCCTTCGCCGGAAAACACGTAATCGGTCGAGATAGAGACGAACGGGATATCGCGGTCAGCACACACCCGCGCCATCGCGACTGGGGCCTGCGCGTTGATCACATTGACGGTGGCCTCATCGCTTTCGGCCTTGTCCACGGCGGTATAGGCGGCGGCGTTGATCACGGCGTCGGGGGCGTGCGTTTCAATCGTGGCGGCGCAGGCGGCGGGGTCGGTCAAATCGGCGGCAGCGCGGTCGAGGGCGATGATCTCGACCCCGTTGCCATCCAACGCCCGCAGTTCCGTGGCGACCTGTCCGCTGTGCCCGAAGACGAGGATCTTCATGCCGTGCCCAGCCGTTGGCCAACGCCGCTGCGGTTCTGCAATGCCCGCCACCAGTCCTCGTTCTCAAGATACCAGTCGACAGTGCGGGCCAGCCCTTCTTCGACCGTCACCGAAGGTCGCCAGCCTAGTTCCTTCCGGATGCGCGAGGGGTCTATGGCATAGCGCTGGTCGTGGCCTGGACGGTCGGCGACAAAGGTGATCAGCTCCGCATGGGGAGCGCCGCTGGGGTGGCGATCATCCAGCAGTGTGCAGATCATTTTGACCAGTTCCAGATTACTGACCTCGTTCTCGCCGCCGATGTTGTAGCTGCGGCCAAGTTTGCCCTTGGTCAGCACGGTCAGTAGCGCATCCGCATGGTCTTCGACATAAAGCCAATCGCGTACATTGGCCCCGTCGCCGTAAACCGGGATCGGTTGCCCGGCGAGCGCCTTAAGGATGACGACAGGCACCAGCTTTTCCGGAAAGTGGAACGGCCCGTAGTTGTTGGAACAGTTGGTCAGGATGATCGGCAGGCCATATGTCTCGCCCCAGGCACGCACCAGATGGTCGCTGGCGGCTTTTGAAGCGGAATAGGGACTGCGCGGATCATAGGGCGTGATTTCCGTGAACTGGCCCGTGGGGCCAAGCGAGCCGAAAACTTCATCGGTCGAGATGTGGTGAAAGCGGAAGCTAACCGGCTTGCCGGCACTCTGCCAATAGGCGCGGGCAGCTTCAAGCAGCGTATAGGTGCCGGTCACGTTGGTCTGGATGAAGGCACCGGGGCCGTCGATAGACCGGTCGACGTGGCTTTCTGCAGCCAGATGCAACACGGCGTCGGGCCGATGCTGGTCAAAGATCCGGTCGAGCGCCGCACGGTCGCAGATGTCGACCTGCTCGAACGCGTAAAGCGGGCTATCCGCCACACTCGCCACATTCACAAGGCACGCCGCATAGGTCAGCGCGTCAAGATTTACCACGCTGTGCCCCTGCGCAATCGCCAGTCGCACCACGGCAGAACCGATGAACCCCGCCCCCCCTGTAACCAACAACTTCATTTATGCACCCTCAAAGGTGAAAGGGGAGTTAAGGTCCGCAAGCGACCCCGCCTGCGCATCCTTGTCGGATAGCACCGGGGTCGTATCCCCAAGTCCCCAATCGATGCCGATGTCAGAGTCATCCCAGGCAATCGCGCCTTCACTGGCCTGCACATAATAATCCGAACATTTGTATATGATCTCGGTCTCCGGGCTGCGCGTCACGAATCCATGTGCAAAGCCAGCCGGCACCAGCAGTTGCTTACCGTTCTCAAAGCTCAACTCGACCCCGAACCACTGCCCGTAGGTGGGCGAGCCATTGCGGATATCGACCGACACATCGAATAACGCGCCGCGCCCGCAGCGCACCAGCTTGTCCTGCGCGTGCGGCGGCGCCTGAAAATGCAGCCCGCGAATGGTGCCCTGCGTCATCGACAGCGAATGGTTGTCCTGCAAGAACGCGGACGTGATCCCGTGTTCCGCCATAGCCCGCGCATTATAACTCTCCGAGAAAAACCCGCGGTGGTCGCCAAAACGCGCAGGGATGATGACCACAACACCGGGCAGGGGGGTCTGTTCTATCTGCATGCTATTCACCTTTGTCGGAACATTTATTGGATGCTCACTATCTAAATAGGGTTGCCCTGTCGACTTATAGACTGAGTTTACACTCAGAAATTTAGCGGAGGGTGGGAATTTAGTCATATCTGCTATGATCAGCCGTTGATTTTCATCCGGCCGCGATCGGAGCACAGTGATCATTTAAGCCTATCGGCGTAGGTTAAACAAACGCACGACGCGCGGAACTTTCATGCCGCGCAGCGGGTCGGGCGATTGTGTTAGTCATTCATAGGGCGGAGACTTCCGAGGTCTGGTGGCCGAGCTCGGGTTTTGGATGCTGGGTGTTGTGTTTGGTAATCCATGCCGTGATCAGTGCCGCAAGCATGATCTTGCGAAATGGCAATAGTCTGTTCTTCTGTCATACTTGGCTTCTTCATCGCCCATCCCCTTTATAAGCCGGTCTCTGGTCGTAGAAGAAGGAAAAATGCCGTGGCAAGTGGTGATCCCTCCCTGATCATAAGGGGGTGTTGAAGTCGAATTTTCTCTGCAGGATGGACGAGGAGATTCCGCTGAAGAAGGCATGATTCACAGATGCCCAGATCATGGGTGTGCTGCGCCAAATGAAGGGAGGTGTGCCTGCCGCCGAGCTGTGCCGCGAGCACGGGATGAGCAGTGCCACACTGTATACGTGGCGGGCGAAGTGTAACTGCATGGACGTCAGCTTCATCAGTGAGATGAAGGCAATGGGTGAGGAAAATCGCCGCCTAAAGCGGATGCAAGTCAATGTCAGCATGCAGAACGACCTGCTGAAGAAGGAACTCGGGAAAAAAATGGTACGGCCAGCTCAACTTGACGGTTAGACTCATCTTATGCTTGATTGTTATTGTCGCTTTAATGTGTCTACCAGCAAGTTGCACCGGCAACGTAAAAGGTGCTACAGATTTTTTTAGCAGCTTGGTGGGGGCGCTGAAAACAACCAATTTTCAAATTACGTCTGCACTACTATAAGAAATTCGAACTGGACACAATCGGACGATCCATGTGAAAGATGAACAAGAAAAGTACTTTTTAACCTGTTAACTTTTTAACCTGTTAAAATGTATCTGATTGACATCGCGATGCTTCACGAATTGTTTCGCCCCAAACCAAGCGTAGTACATCTTGAAACTGAGAACGATACATCTATGAATAATTATGAACTCAGCTGTATCAATGGACCGAATCTTGCCTTGCGTTTGGTTCAGCCGGAAGATGCAGAATACATTCATACCCTACGCTCGGACATACAGTACAACGCACACCTTTCTGCAGTTCAAGGCACAGCGGGCAATCAGCGCAAGTGGATCGTCGACTATAAGGCCCGTGAAGAAGTCGCAAGCGAGTTTTACTATGTCATCGAGCGCCATGATGGTGTTCGATGCGGAGTCGTCAGGCTTTATGATATCACGCAAGACAGCTTTACTTGGGGAAGCTGGATATTGGACCACAATAAGCCGCGGAAAGCGGCGCTTGAAAGTGCATATCTGTTATATGACACAGCCTTTACTTACCTCCAACTTCAAAAGGCGGTGTTTCAGGTTCGCAGAGAGAACAATAGAACCTTGGCATTTCATCAGCGATTTGGCGCGATACAAACGCATATCGATGCTAAGGATATTTATTTTACTTACTCACGTGAGCAGTTTGAAAATAGTAAAGTGAACTTTAAGCTTCTTCTTGAGTTTCCAGACATCGAAACAAATGCGACGTCATGAACATGAAAAAATACAGTCATTTGTCGGACACTGGTGATCTTCCTGAAGGTACAGTCATCGATGATAATGTTACGATTGGCCGCGGTGTTACTATTGCCGGTGGCGGAGTTGTTTTGCGTGGCAATGCCCGCCTTGATCCTGCCTGTGTGATTGGTGAAGGTGTAACGGTCGGTCAGAATGCTTGGGTGCGTGCGGGGGCTGTTGTCTTGCAGTCCGTGCCACCCAACGCAATCGTAGAAGGAAACCCTGCACAGGTTGTAGGCTATCGGCGTGATCCATGCAACGGCGACCTCCCTGCCGTTAAGCATTTCGATATCCATCAGTTTATCAATAATCCCCGCCCTGCGCGCGAACCACTTGGGGTTGGTAACTCCTCGCTTTATCTTATGCGCAAGGTGTCTGATGCCCGTGGTGCGCTGACGGTGGGCGAAGTTCCAACCGAAGTACCATTCTCGCCGGCTCGTTATTTTGTCGTATTTGGAGTGCCGACAGTAGAGTTGCGTGGCGAACATGCGCACAAAAAATGCGAACAGTTTCTGATTTGTCTGCATGGGTCATGCCGAGTATTGCTGGACGACGGGACAAAGCGCTGCGAAGTGACACTGGATCGCCCAGATATGGGAGTTTTTATGCCTGAAATGATCTGGGGAACACAGTATCGCTACAGTTCTGATGCCGTGCTGCTCGTCTTTGCATCCCGCCCCTATGAAGGGGACGACTATTTACGCACATACGACGAATTTCTTGCTGAACTTGAAAGGACCAAGCGGTGACTATACCATTTCTCGATCTAGGCGCTGCTTATCGCGAATTAAAAACCGACATCGATACTGCAATACAACGTGTGCTTGATAGCGGTTGGTACATTCTAGGGCCTGAAGTGACAGCCTTTGAAAAGGCCTGGGCGGAATATTGTGGCGCGCAACATGCCGTGGGTCTTGGTAACGGACTGGATGCGCTTGTTATTGCGCTACGGGCTTTGAATGTTGGGCCTGGGGATGAAGTAATTGTGCCGTCCAACACCTACATTGCCACATGGCTAGCTGTGACAGCTGTTGGGGCAAGAATTGTTCCCGTAGAGCCGGATCTGGCAACTCATAACATCGACCCGCAAAAAGTGGCCGCAGCCATCACCGGCAAAACCAAGGTGTTGTTACCAGTTCACCTTTATGGGCAGCCCGCCGATTTGGATCCGCTGTTGTCATTGGCAGAAGCACATGGGCTTTATGTTGTAGAAGATGGCGCTCAGGCGCATGGTGCCAAATACAAAGGCCAGCGTATAGGCGCACATGGTGACATCGTTTGCTGGAGCTTTTACCCTGGAAAAAATCTGGGTGCACTTGGAGATGGCGGTGCCATCACAACAAACAATGCTGATCTCGCCGAGAAAGTCCGCATTATAGCAAACTACGGTTCAAAGCAAAAGTATGTGAATGAGATCGCGGGAACCAATAGTAGGCTTGATCCTATTCAGGCGGCTGTTTTGAATGTGAAGCTTGGCTCACTTGATGAATGGACTGAACGCAGGTCTGCTATTGCCGCCCACTATCTGACAGAACTCGGCAGTACGGATTTAATCCTGCCTTCTGTGCCCGAGTGGGCCAGCCCTGTATGGCACCTGTTTGTCGTCCGCAGCAAAGATCGGCCTGGGCTGATCGAAAAGCTCTCGCAAGCCGGTATCGGGTCTTTGATCCATTATCCGATCCCCCCACATATGCAAAATGCTTATCAGTTTATGCGGTATGAGCCATCAGACCTGCCGGTGGCGCAAGAAATTTCGACTGAAGTGATCAGTCTTCCTATCGGACCTCATCTGTACGATGCGAGCAAGGTGATTTCGGCCATTAAAGATGGATAGATCACAGTCTTATCGAACCATCCTGCGAGCTTCGGCAATTATGGGAAGTTCGAGCGCGCTAAACATTCTGTCCGGGATAATCCGCCTGAAGGTGGCCGCACTTCTGCTTGGTCCGGCCGGGGTGGGCCTGATCGGTCTGCTGCAAAACCTGATGAGCACTGCATCTGTGGCTGCAGGACTTGGCCTTGATACGGCCGGTACCCGGCAGATTGCAGAGAAAACGCCCGATATGGCAGCGGTCGGCGATATGCGACGTGTGCTTGTTTTTGGGTCTGTCTTAATGGCTGTTCTCGGCGGCGGGATATTCTGGATGCTGTCAGATCAGTTTGCCCATCTTTTCCTCGCACGCGAGATGTCTGTAGTAAACGTCAGATGGCTGGCCCTCGGTGTTGCCATGACAATAGTGTCGATGGGCCAAATTGCGATACTGAACGGACTGCGCCGAATCAAGTCCCTTGCTGTTTTAAAAGTTTCTGCAAGTATCATGGCGAGTGTACTGGGAATAATAGCTCTATTGGTCATGGGCAGGGAAGGAACTATCCTTTTTGTCCTCAGCCTGCCATTCAGTACAATGATCATCGGCATGTTTCTGGTTTCCCGCCTTGGCTGGAACAACGATCCGGTGCCTTCGCTAAAGCATTTGTTGATTTCATGGGCGCGGTTTTCCTGCCTTGGTGCCAAATTCATGTCGGGTGCGCTTGTTGCGATTGCCGGTCTGCTTGTTGTGCGCAGTATTGTGAACCGTGCACTTGGCCCAGATGCCCTAGGACAGTTTGAAGCCGCTTGGATGATCTCGATGACCTACATCGGTTTCGTGCTTGGCGCTATGGCGACAGATTACTTTCCTACCTTGACTTCAATCATTACAAACAAGACTGAAGCAAACACGCTTGTGAACGAACAGACGGCTGTCGCTCTTTATCTTGTTGGGCCTGTGCTAGTCTTGATAATGGCTTTTGCTCCAAGCGCAATCCTGCTGCTGTATTCTACAGCATTTGAGCAATCGGCGCATATTCTGCGGTTGCAGGTTTTTGGTGATCTTCTAAAGGTGATAAGCTGGCCCATCAGTTTCGTTATTTTGGCCGCTGGCTACGGAAAAACATATATGCTGACCGAAATGTTCGGCGTATCAGTTTTTGCCGTGTTTACGTGGATGATGATACCGCTTTACGGAATTCAGGGAGCGGGTATCGGGTTCATTGCGATGTATGCGGTCTATCTTCCACTGGTGTTCATGTTCGGCCGTTGTATTATAGGGTATACGCCGACGCGCGAAAACAAAGTTAGATGTTGTCTGCTGCTATCTTGTCTGACCGCCATTTACGCAATCTCATATTTTTCGGAATCATGGTGTATGATTGTGGGCGCTGTTATGACCGCGTATCTTGCAGTCGACGCCAGACGGTTTCTTAAACAACAGACCCAGGAAGCACTGGATTGAAACGAAATAGCTGGAATTGAGGCGTGACCAAAAGAGCCGAGATAAAGTAATGAAACCATCCTTATTGGTAAACCCGATGGTCGTCTACGCGACTGTATGGGTAATGACGCTTTGCCTGTTCAGTCTACAGATGACAATTCAGATCGTACCAGCGAACTCGACAGGCCTATGGATAGTCGGCGGCAACATTATCTTCGCGGTCTATCTTGGAATGATATTCGCCAAAATAAAATCGAAACAAAAACCGACGTTTGACAATGTAGACTTCGATATTCTTGAGTTGTACGTTCGCAGGCTGCGACTGATATGGATGATTGGGACAATTATCGAAATCTCTGTATCGCGTGGATTGCCGATTATCTGGGCATTCACCGGGCAAGGTTTCCTGAAAGACTATACAGACTTTGGGATACCATCATTTCATGGGATTATGAACGCCGTTTATCTGCAGTTCATGTGCGGATACTTCCTTTTGTGGGTTGGCGCAAAAAGAACGGCTCACCGAAAAATGTTCTTTCTCTTTTTACTGTGGCCAATCCTGATGCTCGGGCGCGGTATTTTTCTTAGTGTAATCATGCAATGTCTTGCAATATTTCTGCTTTTAAATAAAGTGGGTCTGAAGCGGATGTCTCATTTAGTTCTCTTGGCCATCGGTAATGTGTTTCTTTTCGGTTTCGTCGGTAACCTGCGAGGAACATCAAACCCTTTCGGATATCTTGTAGAAAACAAATGGATATGGCTGTTCGACTCTTTGCCGACAGGTTTCCTTTGGGTCTACATATATATCACTTCCGGCATAAACAATATTTTTTACAATGTGCAATCTCTCGAACCCACTGGTACCTTCGACAAGACATTCTTTAAACTCATACCTTCGTTCGTACGCCAACTGCTTGGTGTGGAGGAACGGGCGGACGCGCTCACATTTGCAGACGCCAATCTAAATGTATCAACTTTCTATGCCGGAACAGTATCCGACTTTGGTGCGATTGGCGGGTTGTTTTACGGCATGATCGTTATTTTTTCGGCTTTCACGGTTTACTCATATGCAAAGCGGTATCTTATCTGGGCTATCCTAGCATATTCCGTGTTATTTCAAGTATTAGTATTTTCGATATTTTATGATATGTTTCTGCTCTTACCTACGTTCATGCAGATATTCATCGCATTCTGCTTCATATTCTTTCATAAAGAACGCTTAAAGCGGCGGGGCAAATTGCGAATTCAGCCAACTCACAACGAATAGAAAAGATCATGACTCTGTCGATTTGCGAAAATATATCAAAACCGCCGCTGAAAGTGAGCGTTGCTGTGATTACATATAATCAGGAAGACATCATAGTCGACACAATAGAAAGTATTCTCACGGCACCAAGATATGAAAACCTTGAAATTGTAGTTGCTGACGACTGCTCTACCGACAATACCCGTGATGTTCTGTTGAAGCTCCATTCGGCATATCCTGATATTATCAAACTTGTTTTGAATGAAAAGAATCTAGGCATTACCGGAAACTCCAACGCAGCGTTCTTTGGAACAACCGGTGATCTGGTTGCTATCATGGGTGGTGACGACTTGTTTCTGCCAGGTAAAATCGCGGCACAAGTGGCTGAATTTGAACGGGACCCGACACTTGCTTTGTCATATCATGCGGTCGAGATTTTCGAAGAAAGCACCGGGAAAACTCTGGCCATTACGGATCAGAATCCATCGCTCGAGAAAAAGGACGTTTATGACATTATATCGAAGTGCGGCATCGCGGGTGCATCTTCTATAATGGTGCGGCGTTCGGCTTGCCCCGCATATGGATTTGATATGCGATTACCCACTGTTTCAGACTGGAAGTTTTCGATTGACGTCGCCTATGGTCGCAAAGTCAAAAAGCTGAATGGCGTGTATGGCAAGTATAGAAAGTCTGGCTCTGGTGCGAGCGAGCGCACTTACGAACTGTTGGATGAATCGCTTCGCGCGCTAGAACTCATACAAGACGAGTATCCGGGTGACAGACAGTTAAAGATTGCCTGTGACAAAGGTTCTGCTCGTTATATAGCAGGAGAAGCTTATCGGTCTATCTTCAGCTACCCTGAACGCTCAGAGTTGCTAGCACGACGGGCGTTTTCATTCAGAAAAACTCCATTTTATGGTTCAGTTTGGTTGGTAGCAGCCCTGACTGCAAAAATTCCGCCTTTACGAGCATTGGTCGGGTATATAGGAGGTTTTGCATCGCATAGACTAAAATAAATTGCCCCACTTGACCCAAAGCGATGCCAAGGAAGGACTATTTTTGAAACTTGCGATTATTGGCCCGTCATTTTTCGGCTATCTGGAAGATATTTCAGATCGTCTGAACGCGCGCGGTTTGCAAACCCGCTTTTTCGATGAACGGAAATCGAACTCAGTTATTGGGAAACTTTTTGCTCGTTTCTCGCCCGTAGCGGTCAAGCAGGGGCAGTTAGCGGCACATGTTGATACCATAATTGACACAATACTGCTATCCGACACCACCCATGTGCTGCTGGTCTCGGTCGAAGTGGTAACCAAACAGCAGATAAGTCGGCTGAAAAAAGCAGGACTGACGTTATGCCGTTACGGCTGGGACAGTGTGCGTAACAAACCGAAAATGTACGCCCTTGATTCTTTGATGGATCATATTGCCAGTTTTGATCCTGAAGATTGTGCAACTCACGGATATATACCGATCCACCTGTTCTCCGCGCCTAAAGGACTGTCGCCAGCGCCGCCGAAAACCGAGGATTTCTTCTACTGCACTACGCTTCATTCGAACCGGCCGCAGCTGGTTATGCGCCTTAAAAAAGCGATCGCTGCGAACGGCTTTTCTGACCGCATGTTCCTGTTTTATCATAGTCGTCTGCTATGGGCATTGCGCTATGCCTATCAACCGACCGTATGGCCTTTGCTGCGCGAGGTTTCAACAGAACCGTTTTCGCTTACCGCCATTGCAGCGGCCACCCACGGCGCGCGCGTTGTCATCGATATTCATCACGGAGCACAGTCGGGATTGACGATGCGCACATTCGAAGCCTTATCGCTTGATGCGATACTGCTGACGACAAACCGCGCTGCATTGTCTGAATTGCCAACGAATCTGGCGGCGCGAGTCGTGCTGCTAGACCCCGAAAATCTGGACGACTGTTTACGCGCTGCAGTAACTCGGGCAACTGACCCAAAACTGGTTTCGCTGACCGATAAAGATAGGTATGCCCTGTCAATAGATCGTTTTCTTGACCAGATTACCGCGTTGTTGAAAGGCGATTCTGTCCCAGAAGCTTTTAAGAAATTTAACATCTGAGGAGATTTTATCGTGCGCATTCTGATCACAGGCGGACTTGGATTCATTGGCCGAACATTAACGCGCCGATTTTTGGCAGAAGGTGTTCACGAAATCGTTCTTGTCGACACGCTCTCCGAGCAGGTGCATGGCGATAATCCCGACTATAGCGACATTACCGACGACCCCAGCGTTCTGTTTATGCATGCAGACATTTGCTGCAAAGGTGTTCTTGCAGAGGCACTGAAAGATGTCGATGTTGTTTATCATTTGGCTGCCGAGACAGGGACTGGCCAATCAATGTACCAGATCGAGCATTACTATAGAACAAATGTGACGGGCAGTGCGATCTTGATGGAAGAGATCGTGCGTACCAACAGCACACGCCCATCGCACGTTATCTTGTCGTCGTCGCGATCTGTCTATGGCGAGGGTGCCTATATTGCAGCCAACTCGGGCGACCCCGTGAATGCGGAACGCCACTATCCTCAGGAACGTACGCGTACCGCAATGGAGGTCGGCAAGTTTGATTTCGAAAAAGACGGGTCCCCTATGATACCTGTAGCTACGAGTGAAACCGATCCGACGAACCCGCGGTCGCTTTATGCGGCATCCAAACTTGCGCAAGAACATATCTGCCAGATTGCCTGTGCGTCTGTTGGCGTCAGATACACGGCCCTGCGTTTGCAAAACGTCTATGGTCCCGGACAATCCCTGCGGAATCCTTATACTGGGATCATGTCGATCTTTACCAATATCTTGCGCCAGAATGGACGGATAAATGTGTTCGAAGACGGTTTGGAAAGCCGTGATTTTATCTTTGTCGAAGATGTAGCCAGAGCTTTTCAAGCTGCGGCCGAGCTCTCTGCTACTGCTCCACAAATCATAAATGTGGGCACTGGCCAAGCGATAAGTGTCCAGTACATGGTTGATATTTTGGCGCAAAAAATGGGGGCATCCGACTGCTCGTTTGTGTCAGGTGATTTCAGACCTGGTGACATCAGGCACAACTTTGCTGATATTAACTTGATGCGTGATATTCTGGGGGTCATACCGCAGGTCAGTCTGGCCGACGGTCTGTCACAAACAGTGGATTGGGCCCTGACCCAGCCCGTAGAAGTAGACAAATCGACAAAGGCTACAGCAGAGTTGAAATCTTTGTTGCGCAGATGACCGCGCCAGTGTCCCTCAGAACGATTCTTCGTGCCGACTTTGACCATTTCCTGCGCCTATGCAATCGTCGTGAAGGTGCTGGCCTTTGGCGGATCTGGCTCAATCCGCGCACTTTACCCGTCGCATTGATCCGGTTGGTCGGCAGAATGGAACAACGGGGTCTTAGCGTTTTGGCAACTCTGTTGCGTCTTCTTATTTTGTGGTGGTTTCGTGTCGAAATTCCAAGCAAAGTGGTAATTGGTGCTGGCTTTGTTCTGCCACATCCTGGTGGCATCGTTTTGGGTGCTGCCAGCATCGGCGAAAATGTTGTCGTGTTCCAAAATGTCACATTGGGGGCGCGTTACTTTGACGGCCAATTTGATTTGCAAACTAGGCCCGTAATCGGTGATAACGTAACTATTGGGGTAGGTGCCGTCGTTCTTGGGCCAGTCACGATCGGAAAAGGGGCAACTGTTGCTGCAAATTCGCTTGTCATTCGAGATGTCGCCGCAGGCGCAACAGCGATGGGCGTTCCCTCGCATAGCAATGTCTAGCGTTTTTTAAAAACAGTCTGGATCATGATCACGATATCAAAGCAGATTGTCCAGTTTTTTTGATAGATTAGATCCAATGCAGCCTTGCGTGGGATGCAGTTGCGCATATAGATTAAGTCGGTTTCTGCAGCATCCTGGCTCCGTGCCAAAAGACGCTCTTCGTGGCCGTGAAACCTTGTAGATGCAAGCCCGGTGATGCCCGGCCGCGACCTAAGAACATTACCGTACAGGCTAGGAAATCTTTCGACATATTGGCGTAGCGGAGGGCGGGGTCCAACAAAACTGATGTCTCCTTTGAGAACATTAAACAGCTGCGGCAATTCATCTAGACGGCTGCGTCGCAAAAAATGTCCACTTCTCGTAATTCTCGCTGCTTTGTCACCACCCGAAACACCTGCATTTTCGGCCGACGGTTTCATCGTGCGAAATTTAATCAGCGAGAATCCTTGTGTCGGTGTCTTCATCCGTTCGGATAGATAGAACGCTGGCCTGCCGTCAAAGATCAGCACGACGAAAACCAAGGCGACCATGACGGGAATGAGGACGACACTAAGTGCTAGGGCGACAGCCAGATCGAAAATACGTTTGGTAGCAGTCATTAAGCTTTGTTCCTGATCCAGTTTTTGGCAATTACGGTGGCGTCACCGGTCCCGTGCGGCAGCCTTATCAAGTCAGCAAGTCTCGTACAATCGAGGGTAATTACTTGCTTTACATCTTTCGGGGCTGCTGTGTAAATCCAGGGCAGCCCAGCAGCTTCTGCGATATCTTCCATATACACTGGCATCTTGCCTCCGACGTTCAGACACGCAGGAAGCGGCTCGGGGTGAGTTGCAAGCGACGTAAGAATTTCCCCGAACTGCGCCGGACCCAAATAAGATCGTAAAGGCCCACGCCCGTCTGCAAATTGATCGATCATAAGGGGTGCCCGCGAGGTTGCGCGTGGAGCGTTCAGCAACATGGCATCCGCACCCGCAATATTTCCAATCCTCATGCAACAGACTTCAAAACCGTACGTCGCATAGGCCCCTGCTACTTGTTCCATCTGCAATTTGGCATGACCGTAATCATTGAGCGGTAGACAAGCGCTAGTTTCCGCAAGAGGTTGGCCATCACCCGCCCCGTACACTGCTGACGATGAGGCCAGTAAAATACGCCTGATACCGACCTCGCGGGCGACTTCTAAATATGCTTCCGCGATAGAAACGTTGTCATACACATCGCCAGCTTTTGCTGTAGTCACACCCGCAAGAACTATCAGCGTATCGATCATATCATATTCCGACATCCAGTTTCTGAGTGGCGCTGAGCCGTCCCTTATGTCCCATGCCAAACACTGCTGACTGTTGGTAGCACCGACCATTCGCGTCTGTAACGGCACGTCTGCCCAATATGAGCTACATGCTCGTACTACCAAAGTGCCGACACGACCAGTGCTGCCAACAAGTGCAAATCGAGAATACATATAGTCCCTTTACTTATTATCGTCTTCTAAGGCGTGATACAAAATGAAGTTTAGTGCAGCTTGAACTTTGGAGGCGCTGGTTCGATTGTGCGAATGATTATGCTGCTTGTTTTCGATGTTGCAAGCGGCGGTGTGGGATCATCAGTTTCGTGACCTTCCCCGAACGTCTACCTGGTAAGCAGGATTGCTTTTTGTTTTAGGCTAGCATGTTTGCAGGGCATTGATCGGTGGATCTGTCGCGCTTTTATGCCGCCCCAAGTGTTCGTTTAGGCTACTTTGCGTTCGAAGGCCAAGAGACTTTTGCCTCCCAATGCTGAGAGGCGTCGTCGCGGATTATGGAAGGTCGCGTCGCAAACCTTTGGGTGAAGCGAGATGAAGCCTCAGCCGGACACAATTATCCGGCGAACTCAGCCAACTGCTCGAATCCGATTTCCCTGATCGGTCGAATTGTCCTGTGCAGATTATATGTGCAACTTCGATGCCCGCTAGAGTAGCTGCGGCTGAATTGGACGACTTGAAGGTCTGCATGGGGCAGGTGATCTTCTTTATGAAACGATGGTCCTGATGGATTCAGGCGGTCACTGCAACACTTGCTCTAACTTACACGCTGGTGTGAGAAATTCTAAGGTTTTTCGTGGCCAATTGTTGAGTTGGTTTGCGACCTCGTCCAACTGTTCCTGGGAGTAGTTGGAAAGGCAGGACCCTTTCGGGAAATATTGGCGCAGCAGACCATTGGTGTTTTCATTTGTTCCTCTGAAGTGGTCCCAGAAAACTGGACAGTCATCTAAGGTGTATCCCAAACCTCTGAAGGGATACGGAAATGGCGAAGCGCCGGAAGTTTACAGATCAGTTTAAGGCCAAGGTGGCGTTGGAAGCACTGAGAGGCGACAGGACGATCCAAGAGATCGCAGCGAAGCACCAAGTACATCCGAACCAGGTCAGCACGTGGAAACGTCAGGCAGTCGAAGGCATGGCGGATGTGTTTTCACGCGGAGGCAAGCCCGAGGGTCCGACGGAGGCGGAGGTCAAGAAACTGCATGCCAAGAGCGGGAGGTTGGCTGTCGAAAACGATTTTTTTTCCGAAGGGCTGAAGCGGTGAGCCCCAAGAAGAAACGCGCGATGATCAAACTGAATCACCCTGAACTGAGCATCAGCCAGCAGTGCAAACTGGTGCGGCTATCGCGGTCGGCGTTCTACTACACGCCAGATGGCATCGACGGGGACACGCTGTCGATGATCAAAGAGATCGACCGGGTCTTCACGAAGTATCCGTTCTTCGGGTCACAACTTTGGAAAGTACTGGCGAAGCAGACCGTTGGTATTTTCATTGCT
>TARA_R110000851_G_scaffold133706_2_pt1 | contig 16670 bp, 19 predicted proteins | sample TARA_R110000851 | Tara Oceans TARA_R110000851 (sample SAMEA4397627) | marine metagenome | biome: Polar Biome; feature: [DCM] deep chlorophyll maximum layer (ENVO:01000326); material: water (ENVO:00002006), including particulate matter (ENVO:01000060) such as... | depth 17 m | reverse complement strand
CAAAAGACGTAATTTAGGGTGTTTTAGATTCTATTTTGAAAAAGGTAAAGCGTAGGAAAGAGAACTGGGAGATGAAAAAATTACTATTTTTTGAATGTGTAAAATAAGTTCAGGATATAATATCTAAAAAATAAAATATATACTAGTATTATAAATGGTAGAATTAACAGATAGACAACTATTATTAATTGATGATACAGAAAAATATTTGTCTTCTTGCATTAGTGCTAATTTAATAAAAGATTTAACAAACATGGATAAAGCACACGTTAATCAAGTGTTATTAAATATTGTATATTTATATGAAGAAGTAAAAGTCGATTTAGAGAAAGCGACAGAATATGAAGAAGAAATAAAAAAGGTATGCGACGATCATCTTGTTGGTTATAATCCGGAACAGATTGATGAACTACTCCGTGTAAGTGAAGAAAGACACCATATGCTTGAAGAAGAACTAGAAGAAAAAGAAAATACAATTGGTAATCTAGAAAGTGAAATATATAATAATAGTGAAAATTAATTATAAATAACTAATGGGTCTTCTGCTAAAACAACGTCATGCACTAATTCTTCTTTTAAATTATGATAATTGAGTATATATTTAATAGCAATTCCTGATATTAAAATTATACCACATATTATTATCATTTCATCATTATTCAACATTCTGTTTTATTATATAAGATAAAATAATAATATATATATTATAGTGAAACTATTATGTATTTAAAAGAAGAACCAGATGCATTTTATTCGTTGTCTTGTGTATGTTGTTCTTGTGTATTATATTCCAGTGCTATTAGTATTATAATTTATTCTGCTTATTATATTTATATAGTCCCAAATCTATCTTGTTTTAATATTTAAATTAATCAGTAAGCACATAGTCCTGCTGTTGGTCCACAGAGTGCATCATTCCGTCCGCGTCTTCTTTCTTTGACTTAACTTCCTCACCATACTTTGAACTCAGATATACATGGCGGAGCATACTACTGCCAATATTCTTACCTACTTCTTTTTTGAATATTCTTGTAAGGTGTTTTGTTATACCATTTGCTGATAATGGTGTCCCGCTTCTTGTTATTAATAAATACCCAGTATCATTTATTTTTAACCAAGCATTTATTATTCTTTCTAAATCTTGGGGAACTGTTCTTTCTTTTTTACCATATTTCTTTTTTGTTTTATATTCATTATATATAAATGAACTCTTACCTTTTGTATCTTTAATATAATAATTACTTGCTTCTTTTTCTGTTGCACTCATAGCATTATATTCTTTTCTTGTTAATACTTTCATTTCTGCATAATCATTTCTTGTGGGCGGTTGTAAGACAAATAATCCTAATAATAAATAATCTTGAAATATCATCTTTTCTGCCGGTGATAATGTCTTCTGTTTATTCTTTACTTTTAATCTTAATGCTTTTACTTGATTTTGGAGATCCTTGAATACTTGCTGTATGTCTTCCCATTCTAACCAGTTCTCTTTTTGCTTATCACTCTTTTCATGATTAGCAACTTTATTTTTGTATGTTGTATGTAACTTATCACGACGTTCGCCCATATCTTCTAATAATTTATCATTCTTTCCATCTAATGTTTTAATAAACATTATTAATGCGTTCATGTAATTCCTTGCAGTATTATCAGGATATGGATCAAGAAACTTATATATCTCTTCTTTCTTCTTTGATATATTCTTTATTGTTATATCTTCATTGTCTAAATCAATACCTTTAAAAATCTTTTGTAGATTTAATGTATACACCTTTAAACTATTAGGTGATAGATTGGGTTTTTCTCTTTTGAGGTGTTCGGCAATATCTTTCATTATACAGTATAGAAAGATATTATTTTAAATAATTTTATGTTTAAAAAAGTATAAATTAACGAGAAACAGAAACACCACTGGGCGAAATATCAACTTCAATATCCATACAGACAAAGACCTTAACTAATTTATTTAATATAGGGTTTGTGTATTCAGTAAAGAGTAGAACATCAACACCATTTGAAAAGTCGTAAGAGAATTGGTCGTGTCCTAACTGAATAGGCATAAGGAAGTTTTCAGCACTATCCTTAACATTTCTAAATGGAATATCACAACCTTCAAGAGCATTACGTAATGTATAGAAATACTGGGAGTTCTGTATCTGTCCGAATCGGGCCGGTCTAACCTCCATATGTCTGTCCGGCATTAGAACATTATTAATTTGGTATTGACTTCTCTGTAATCCGTCTAATGAACCTTTAATGAGATTTCTCCAAGAGTATGCTTGATTATCACTTCTTTCTTGCGAACATGGTTGTGCTAGGATACTATAAACCTTTTTATTAGTAATAGGAATTGGAACAGCAGAATTGGTTATTGCCTGTGGAATATTAAGTTTATATGTGCTGTATGATTTGAAATGATATTTCATGCCACTCTTACCCATTCTTGCCATAAAGTCCCCACTTGGTTTTACTTCATTAACAATTAAATTAATATTAGAAACAAGGAAACCGACATTTTGGAATGTAGAAGATACAACCTTTGCACTATCCTGAACTCCGCCGAATGTGAGGCGTTGATCTAATAGACCCTGTGCGATTTCGTCAGCAGTTCTATCAACAGCGTAACCATCAAGGGCAACAAGGTAATAAGTATTATTTGCAGTATCAGTAGCACCACCACTCCAACCAGCAACAATAACTCCCATATCAAATGTAGTGTCTTGTGATCCTGAACTATCAATCTGTATAGTATCACCGGCAAAATATCCACTTCCCGCATTATTTACTACAATAGAACTCTCAACTATATCACCAGCAGTAACAGTATAATCAACAGTTAATCCAAGTCCAGCGCCAGTAAGGTTAGTTGTAGCTATATCTGTTTTTGCTCCGTCAGGTGCTTTATCATTAGTTCCAGCAAAGAAACCAGTTAAATCACCGCTTGCAATAGTTCCGCCTACAACGCCACTCCCACTGCCTGTTTGGTCGTTATTCGATATACCAACACGCCATGAGAGAGTTCCAGCACCACCATCAACAAGAGAAACACTAGACAAATTAGTTCCTACATCAGCACCGCCTATAAGACCAGTAGAAATTAAACCAGTAGAAGACCCATCATTAGGAAGTTGAACTATACCTACCTTTTCACCTACACGGATAGGGAAAGAATTACTTGCAGACCCATCTTCATATACACCTGCTTCTGTCATAAGAGTAGGAGCATTTGAATCATCAGAGCCGGGAATTTGTGTGGATTCCACTGTGCTTAATATATCAATGACAACATCTCCATCGGCAATATCCGCACCACCTAAATCAATTTCTAGATAGTATGGAATACCAACATCAGCAGAAGCAGAAAGAGTGGAAGCGGATAATTCATCAAAATTACCATAAGTATTGTTAAGACCAGTAGAAATACCATTTAATCTCTGTAATGCTTTCTGAACGTTTCTGCACCATTCTATTTCTATACGTAACCCACCTAATGCTTTATTAGGGATCATCATATTTTCATAATCCGCAAACATACCAATCGCATGAAGGTCTATGCAATAAGTTGTGGTTTTCCATTCAGGGACAGCATCAGCATTTGTTTCACTAAAAAACGGATTAGCAACAACATTCCAATCGCAACCATAACCTTCTGTGGCGGCTAATTTAGATTTGTGGGGAGCATTAGTTTGATTAGAAAGAATGGCGGAACATATAGAACCATATTCCTGCACTGATTCTAGAAGTTCACCTGTTCTTCTTGAATAAATCCGCAGGTTTTCAATACAAGCAGAAACACCAGCAGAACCACGAGCAACAAGGAATGGGCGGTGATCTGCCCCTGATGTAATAGCAAAATCAAATTGTAAATAACTTTCTTTTGGTGCTATAAAATCAATAGTTTCATCAGTTTCAATAATAGTAGTTCTACCGGCAGTGGCGGATTGTCCGGAGGTTGTAGGAATGGATAAAGAACGCTGGGGGATATAATCTTTCTCACTGGACCTAAACATTTTTATTATACTTTAATATAATATTTTAATTATAATTTTTTTAAAGTTATAATATATTAAAAAAAAAGATTATTGTCCGACACGACTTGCTGAAATATTGGCTGTTTCTACGGATTGTGATTGATCTACTGCTTTCTCTGTTGTATCTACTGCCTGTGCTTTTTCACTATCTTTTGTTGCTTTACCTTTTGCTTCATCGCTCTTATGTGCTTCATACCATGCTCCAATTCCACCAATAGCCCCTAATGCTAAACCAATCGGAGCAAGTATACCACTAGCATCTAATGCTACACCACTAGCTTCAAGACCTACAACACCAGCATCTGTTGCAACAGCAGAAGCATCAGCAGTAGCCGAACCAACTTCCGCCATTTCTGTTCCTTCTTCCGCACCACCTCTACCTAGTAATTTCCCTAAATTAGAAGTTCCGTCCCTAGCGTCCTTTATTCTTTTTGAACCACTTATAACACTTTTAACAATTTTATCAGCTCCCCCTAATTTAAGACCAACAGCACCAACAGCTCCTGAAACATATTCACCAGTTGAAGCAGAACCTGATTTTTTACCTTCACTTAATGCTGATTTTATTAATTGTTTTTTCTCTTGCACGGCAGGAGCATTAGAAAATGATTCACTCCCCTGACTTTTAGATTGATTAGCAAAATTAGATCCATATACATCACTCATTTTATATTATTAATAGAATATATTAAATTAAAATATTCTTTAATAATAGAATATATATTATACCATGTTTTACCCAACAACAATATAAATATATAGTATTCAATATATATTCTCACCTGAACTTATTTTACACATTCAAAATATATCACTTTTTGCATACTCCAATTCTCTTTCCTACGCTTTACCTTTTTCAAATAGAATCTCAAATACCCCTTTTTTACGTGTTTTGAATGTATAAAATAAGTTCAATCATCTATTTCATTATCTTTACTATCTTTTTCATTATCTTTTATAATATTATCTTTCTTTATTGGATATACTTGTTTATCAAAGTTCTTATACATAATAGCAGGGTTTTGGTCTAATTTTAATGTAATAAAAGAATATGGTTCTTTTGTATTCTCTTCATACAATTTTTTAAAGTTTTTATCTCCTCCATAGTATTCACCATATTCCTCAACTAATTTATCTTCTTGTGTTGAACTGTTAAACTTACTTATTGTTGCACCACTTAAATTAGACCGTACAACAACAGGCAGACCAGTCATCTTTTGTATATTATATATTAATAATGATATACCAAAATGTCTGTAATTCGAACTAATAGTCCATGCCAAAGCATTCTGTTTAATACCCATAGTTAATAAATCATCAAATAGAATTGCTATGCGTGGCGGTTCTTCACCGTCTTTTACATAATCTAATTGTGAATCTAATATACCCTGTAATGTTGAATCACTATATGTATCAAATGTAATAAAATCATCATCTCTGATATAACTCTTATTAATTGGATCATTCATCAAAGTAGGTGTAAATATATATACAATATCAAATCGCCCAGCATACATGTTCTTATTAAAGAAAAGGTTAAGGGTTCTAATACTCTTACCTGCACGAACTTTGCCAATCTGTCCTATACACGCACCGGCATTAATATCCCACAAATGAGGGTGAATACCTTTAAACTTTGCTTTCTTCTTTAACTCTTTGGGAGGCAATACTTTCAATCCTTTATTCATATTTATATATATGAAATATTAAAATAATGTTAAATGTTTTTATGGTATATTATATGTGTATATTAAGGTAGTATTGATAGGATAATCACCTATTGGTTTTTTTGATATAATTGTTAATATTAATTTATTACCTACTTTTTTATAACTTATTACATCGTGTTCGTTTATTGTAGTAAATATTGGTGAGGTTAGTATAAATCCTAAATCTATTGCTCTTTTTTTTGCTTGTTTATTTTTAGTAGATTTAGTAGGAAATGTATTTTCATCAATACCTAATTCAGCAAATGCTTTTGCGTTTGCTGTATATATTGCTGTGGTTATTTTATTTACAACTAGCATTTGTTGCTTATTTTTATACATATTTTTTAATTTTAACTTATATTCACTATCTTTTGATACAAGCAATATCATGAATGTAAAATATAATTTTTGTTCTGCTTCTGTAAAGTCATTAAATACTGGTCTGACATTTTCAACAAAATCTTTTGATATTCCACGAATTAAGGATTTAAAAGACGCTGGATTTTCTTTGGTTCTTTTTGAAGCAACTTCTAGTAATCTTTTTGGATTCATTTTAAGATTTTGAAGACGTAATTGTAATAAAAATGTAGTAAATAAACAACATAATCCAGAATCATTTGTAATTTTAAGTCCTGTAAAATTACTTATTGCCGTTTTCTGTGTATAATATTCAATCCCTTGAAACTCAGCAGTAGAGGGGCAGACATCAGCAGGAGATTTAAACGTTAATAATGTTGCGTTTTTATTATTTACTTTAATTCTAACATTAATTTTTTTAACAAATCCTTCTAATAATTTTTTTAAGTCATTATTATATGTTCCCATATTTTCTTCTGGCCTAAACTCAGCACCATGTGGTTCAAAGTGTTCTACCTGATTTAATATTGGATTAAATAATAATACATTTGAATGATTATCTCCTTTATATATTGTTGTTAATGAAATTACTAATGGTTTATTTTTTGCTTTACATTCTAAATATTTTTTAGCAATAATATTATTACCCTTTTTCTGTTGTTCTCCCTTATAATTTAAAAATGATTTACCATTTGTTTTTAGTGATGATTCACCATTAAATAATCTACCTACACTACATACATTATATTTTTGTAAGATTGCTATATAGAATGCTTCTTCTAATTCTGCCTTGCACGAATATTCAATTGGTTCTGTTAGTCCTTTATTTTCCATGACATTAATCCAATTATTTACTTGTTCTTCATCCGGTTTAAGTAATGGTGGTGGTGGTGGTGTTAATTGTTTATTAGTTACTTTTGGTTTTCTTTGTTTCTTTGGTTTTAGTGTGTATAATTCTTTCTTTTCTGCTTCTAGTAATTCATTATCAATTGGTGGTGCAGGTGGCGGTGGTGCTTTTAATTGTTTATTGGTTGCTTTCGGAATAATGGGTGATTTTCCCCAAGCAAGACGACCACGTGGTTTTAATGGTTTAGTAGTTGCTTTTAGTTTTCTTTGTTTCTTTGGTTTTAGTTCTGCTATTTGTTTCTTTTCTGTTTCTAGTAATTCGTCGAGTGCTTTTGAATCTTTTTCTGCTTGTTCTTGTTCTTGTTTTTCAATAGCGTCATTCATTTCAACGCCGTCAACCAAACCAGCAACAACATCTTTAATAGATTTTAATTCTAATTCACTTTTGATTAAATCATCTAATTCCTTTTTGTTTAGATCCTGCACTTCTCTCCAATATCTATATACCTTTTCTGCTAATGGTCTATTCTTTTCTTCTGTTCTAGATATTAACAAAGTAAATTCCTTCTTTATACTTTCAGCAGGGTGTATAATATTTTCTTCTTCACCCTGCCCTGCTTTATATACTCTTGCCTTTTTAAATAACTCTGTATATGTTTTGTCTTTCTCCTCTACGCTTGAATAATTTGAAACTTTCTTATCCCATGTTTTAATATTATAGTATTGAAAGAATAATTTGTTTAACCATTTGAGAAAGGCAAAATTATTAGGTAATAGTATTCTATATAAAGTATTAAACATTAGATAAAAATCTCTTGCTCCTGAAGCCATATCCCATATCTCGGCGAACCGCTGGTGAAGATCTCTCGCCAGTCCCCCTATTTTACGATCATATAATCTTATATCTAGTTCTTTAATATCATTACGCACATCATGTGCTTGAATATTATTTAGATTAAGAAGACCCTGCCACCGCATATTTTTTAATACATCAATAAATTGTTTCTTAAATTTTCTTTCTTGTGCGTCTGTAATTTTCTTACCTTTCTTTGCAGTTGTTATTTGATTAATTGTTGCCATTTTATATTCATTGAATGCTATATCTCTTGTACGGTCTTTACCTTTCCATGAAAAGTATACACTCTTTTTTTCAGGTGTAATTAATTTAAATCTTTGAGTTTTCTGTGCTGATGCTTGATTTATATTTAATTTAGCAACTCTACTTTCAACATTAATTTTTATTTCGTCCATATACATTACAAAGAATAATATACAAATGAATAGCATTCTTGCTATATCATTTCCTAGATTTTTAAAAATATCTAAATTGTGACCTTCTCCCGCTCCACTCATTTTCCTCCCACTGTCTTTATGAATATTTAATACATCATTAATATCCTTTATTATGAGGATTTCTTTTGGCATTATATATTATACAAAGATAATAAATTCAAATTTTAGTTTTCTATTGTATATTATATGTTCTATAACCTTAAATATCTTGAACTTATTTTATACATTCAAAACACAAAAAAAAGACATTATTCAAGACCTTCATGAACTTCAAAGATGAGGTCAATACTTGTTAAACCTGTTAAAAAACTAGTTGCCGGAGATCCTCTCTCATCAACTATTCTAGCAAACATACTGTTGAATGTAGAAGTGCTATTATTTTCCATGTCGTAATATACTTTTTCAAAGGGGTCTTCCTCAACCAAAGTTTCAGCGTCACCCATATTACCCATAGCATATACTACTGAACTTTTATTTGTTTGATTATTACTCGCTGGACGAATAGCAAAGTTTTTAACATTTAAATCATTAATTAATACAAATAATTGTTGAGTGATTGCTGGTGTGGCAACTGCGGAGCGTTCATAATTAACACGAGCAACTGCTACTTTACTATTGGGTGGAAGATCAATTGGTTGTCCGAAATGCGTTTCAAAATCGGCACTACCTTGAATATCAACGCCGGAAGGTGATAGATTAGATAATCTAACGTATATATAACTACTTTTCATTTTATATTATAATATATTATATTATTTTTATTATTCTTTTAATATTTTATTTTGCTTCTGCATTGCTTTCTGTTCCAATAATAGAAAGTGATATAGTATCTTTTGCTATAAGTTTATTTCTACTATGTGATTCCAAAGGGTCAAACAATATATCTTCAAATTGATATTCACACAATGGGAATATTGGTTGTTCTATATCTGTATAGTTACATATTAAATCATAAGCGTCAATAGTTCCAGTATCACCCCCAGCATTAGTAATTGTTAAAGTCCATGCCCCTGTTCCTATCGAGTTATTAGTAGTGAATGTTGATAATGGTTCATTTGGATTTACATAACCATTTATTATATCAGTTGTTTCATTTTGAATAAGAGTTTCAGCATTGTCATCAAACCAGCAATCAATAGTTCCACCTGTATTTGTTGTTAATGTTCCATCAAATAAACTGATTGTTTCACCACTCGGAGAATCTAATGAAATAGTTAAATCCGTTAATGTTGGGAAAGTAATTCTTAAATATATTCTTGTATTTGATACAATACAATTGGTAGGGAATGTTGCTAATGATATAGTTTCTGTTGCACCTGTTAATGCGTTAATTGCAGTGGCTGGTGCTAGTATAGTTAAACTTGTTGTCTTATATTGATTTGCTTCTGCTGTACTGTATCCCTGTCCGCAATTCCCATTAGATTTATTATATAAACTTCCTGTTATTCCTTCTGTTATACTATCGCTAAATGTATTTGAAAATACTTGTAAATCGTCCATAAAAATAGCTGTTGGTTTTGTTCCATCATATTGAGAACCACATGTAATCGTTGTTGCTGTTTCCATATTAGGAAATGTATAATCATTACCGGAAATAATTTCACTTCTTTTTCCATTAATAAAGAAATCGATAATTCTACCACCTTCAACTCTTGCTACTGTGATATACGCATTAATGTATGTATTAGTTCCATACGTTGTTAATGGTGGAGCGTCAGTCCCAGTCATAGTTGAATCCATACCTATATATACTTCATCACCTGCACTATAACCTTGACCTCTATTCACTATTAGAATTGTTGTATTATCTATATTATTCCCTACAACATCATATGATATAGTAAGACCAGTTCCCGTTGTTGTTCCTTTTGGAAGTGTTGCAGAACCACCACTAAAATTACCACCATAAGAACCATTAGTTTTATATCCAGTTAAACTAGCAGGAACAAATGAATTAAGAAGTGTTGGAGAATTAGTTGAAGGAGGTCTAAACTTTATACCAATATTTATATATTCTTTATTAGTTCCATAAGTTCTAGGCGGAACATAATATTCAGCGAATTGTTCTGTCCCATCTTTATCAGTATAGAATAATGTCAAACTACCATCACCTGCTGTGCTTTTTAAATACCAACCGGAAGTTCCATTATAATTAGATATAATAACATTATCAGCATTATCTACCCAACTTGAAGAGATCCATGCGTTAAAATAAAAATAAGAACCGGTAGACGCTTTATTATCAATAACAAAATTGCTGTTTGCTATTCCGTCTGTTTCAAGTCCATATCTATTTCTATGTCTAGCAGATACAGACCGCCTAGCTAAATTAAATGTTCCGCTTGAATCTATTGCATCTTCTGTTGTTAATATTTGCGTCGTGCTTGTTATAGCGTCACCAACTAAATCATTTGAATATAATCTAATTTTTATTCCTTCACTTTCCAATGTTGAAATTCTTTCTAATGTTTCTATTATTCTGTCGCCGTGCCTCTCATCTTGAAAAGAACTATTAGCAAATCCAATAGGATATATTGGTATACCAATATTCCAGTTATTACTCTTGACTGTAAGCAATGAGGTTTCTAGAAATAACTGACTAGTAATATTAGTTCCATAGAAATTTGTATTAGTGCTTAATATATTCATTAAAGTATTTTTAAGCATTAGATCCTTTATTGCAACCACATCATTATTGACAACATGAAATCCTGTTCCATTTGTATTATTAAAAAGAAAACTCCAAAACATTATATATATGTATTATATATAAATGAAAGATAATAATTTTTTAGAATTAGTTTTAGATACTAAACCTCAAAGAATTAAAGTTAAACATGAAGAAGTATTTTCCTGTGTTAATGTAAAGAATGGTAAGAACAAAACCAAATCAAAAGCAAAGGTTATTAATAAAAATAAAAAAGTTAATGTTGGAAGCAAATATTAAAAAAATAACTATTGAAATAATAAATGATAAATTAATTATTACCGGTGAAGAATATGAAGATGATGATAGTGCGGACAGCGACTTTGACCCCAGCGACCCTATTGAAGATTAATTAACCCACAGAACGCTGTATAAATCAACGTAGAGTGCCTGTATAAGCAGAAAGGGTGTGTTTTATAGTGTTTTAAGGCGTTTAAGAGAATAAAATTATAATTTTATGTCTTTAAACGCCTAATATTCTTGTTTTATGGTGTTTTAATACTCTTTAAGGCATTCTATGTTGATTTATACGCTCTACGCCTATGTATTTTATATTTTCTACCCTTGACACGTAGCATTTCACAATTCCCTATAACTTATTCTTTCTTAATAGTTATATCAAATCTTTTTTCTGTATCTTTAATAGATCCCTTCAATGTTTTTTTATTCCACAGTAACCATCGCGACCAAAACCCTGCCGTTTTTATACCTGATTTATTCCAATTCTCTCGTTTTGTATGGCGGACTATATACTTATTTTTTCGGTCGTCGTCTTTATTCTTTGTATAATCACTTGCACCTTCTTGACCGAAATGAATAGTTTTATTATCAACCTTCACCATGAACTTTTTTCCTTTTCTTGAACTCTCTTTTAAAACAATATTCATATTTATAATGTATACATAGATAATAATATGTCTTCTAATTTTTATGAATGGACTACTGCAACAGAGTTTGCTACTGCTCTTGGATTATTCGGTGCTTGTCTGGGTGGTGTATTGAAGGTTGCGTTCTCCGGTAGTGCTACATCGAGGTGTGAAAGAATTAAATGTTGTTGTGGATTATGTTCTTGTGATAGGAAACCTTTAACTGCTAATGAACTCGAAGTATTAAATGATATTGAAGATCCAGCACCTCCTGACCCTGAACCTGTTTTACACAATAAGAATGATATAGATTCCTCTGTCCCTGTTTCTAGTTAATATATGGATTTTGAATGTGTGGAGGTTCTCCATCATATTTACCTGATAATATATCTTGTGTCTTATTATTCATGCTGGTATATTCTTTTGATTGTGTAGGTGATATTAAACTATAATGACTTCTTGAACTTGTATCTTTTTTATAAAATGGTAGTAAAGGTTCTATGAGTTCAGAAGGGAAAAAGAATGAATATATAATTCCCATTTAATTATAATACAATATTTATTTCTTATTAAAAGTTAATAATAAACTTGGAAAAGGTGCGAATCCTTTTGTTTTGGAACTATCATCTAAATCAATATACTTTACTCTACCCTTTATAAACTTAATTTTAGGATTACAAGGTAATAGATAATTATGAAAATATTTTGTATCTGTTCTTGCTGGTATAAATAAAATAATTTCTTTACCTTTTTCATATTCCTCTTTTACTTTTTTAGACCATTCTGCTAAATTACTGAATGGCGGATTTACAAAGTTTTTCTCTTTCCATTCTATTTTTAACCCATCTTCTTTATAGTTATAAGGGCAGGGGTCAAAATATCCATCATTAATATATTTATCATACATTTCTTTTGGTGTTCCCCAACAATCACTTTTACTTTTTTTTATATATCCTGTATCTGTCATTTAATTATAATACAATATTTATTTTTTCTTTCTTTTCTGTAAGTTAATTGCTAATACAGAACGTCTTTTAATAAGTGCTGTAATCTTTACTTTCTTTCCTTTTATTGTTAATACTTTCCCTTCTTCTGTATTACCAATTCTTTTCAATAAAGTCATGGGTATTGTTTCATCTTTTTTTGTATATCCGAGTTGTGTTCTTAAACTATCCTTTTTAATCTTAAACTTTTCTCCTCCTAATTCTACAACTTCCTTTTTATACTTTGGCATATTTTATAAATATACTTTATAAAAAAATATTTTAATTTGTTTTAATTATTCCATTAATGAAACAACGCCATTTTTCAACTGGAACATACGCTCATATACAATCCAGCATCTAAATGCCTTTGCACTATTAGACGAAATACCAGCAGTGCCTACACGGTGATAGGTCATTCTAATTGGTTTAGAACCTACACGGACACCATTTCCAACCCTATTGCTTCTATCGTGTGTAAAATCAAAACCTCTTGGGGCGTACTGTCCTTCTAAATCACTCTGCACTACCCCAGCCCAATTATGATTAGGAGAAAACTGCGAAGCACCAAGAGTATTAGTATTTTCAACAGAAGATAATGCTTTTGGAACAAAGCAATCGCCATTCTGTCCGCATACTGAATAATGATAAGATAGTTTTGCTGGTGTATCGAGGGGACGTGTAAATACGAGGCGATCGTTTATTTCTAGTTGATAATCCTCTCTTGCGTCAGTGTATCCAGCACCGGCAGTTGCTCTGAACTTCTGCCGATCACTCGGCATGGAATACAAACCTAAAAGACCGTTAGTTGTTTGAAGCATAGGAGCAACAAGTAATTTACGGACTACTTTACCCTGACCGCCTATATCTAGAATTGCGGTCTGTTCGCCAGTAGCAGAACCACTCGCAACAATACCTCTATTAACAAATTGGAGATCTTCATATACAAACATTAAACCTTTTGTATCATGCTCTCTCTCAATTCTATTCATAAGTGCGTCATCATAATATAAATGTGTTACATTAAGACGTGCTTCATCTGTATTAAACTCTACATCTCCACTCGCAAATGCAGGGGCAAGAACAGAAGAATCATATATAACTTTTGACCCATCAGCGTCCTGAACGTTAAGCGATAATTCAACAAAGACATCATCATTCATACTCATAAGCGGTAATTGGTTATTTTTTAAGAAAGGGAATAATTCATCTAATTTAATACTAAAAATAGCAGGGGCATTAAATCCAGTAACTTCTGCTCTGCGAACATATAAGAAAGGATTAGGAGATCCAAAAGACCGACCACCAACACGGAGGCATCCAACATTAGCAATTGTAGTTCCTTTTGTCTGTTCGTCAAGTAAATTAGATACTTCAAAATAATCATTAGAACCGGTAGTATATGTTTCTAATGATTTTTGGTCGTCCATCGGTTTGAAACCTTGATCTAATGCGTGGTAAAATCTACTGCCTTCCTGTGTAGCAATAGTTTTGCCACCAATTTTAAGTGATGCTTTTTCTACTAGACATTTACAACCTTGAAGAATTGGGTGAATCATAGTTTTCGCCTCTCCCTGTGCGGTTGCTCTTAATGATAATGACACTTCTGCATCACTATCTAGAATACCTCTGCCTGTACTGTTAATTTGAAATCTTACAAATTGCTGGGTTGATACAACAGGAAAATTTACTTCCTGTTCCATTCTCATAGATCCTACACCTTGAAGACGCTGTCTGCTTAATACTCTCCGCATTTCTTCATCGTAAGTTTCAGTTTGGAAGTTTCCTTCATGTCCTCTTTCTGCTTCACTCATATTTATTTATATATAAGTATAATAAAAAAATATCTTTAATGTTTTAATAAGTTTTCTTGTTATAACTAATTATATTATTTTTAAGTTTAGATATTTCTAACCAACAATATCTCCCATACCATCTTTTATCACTTACAATATGAAAATGTTGGATATACCAACCTTTATCATTCATTTCTTTTATTCTTTTAGGTGTGAAAACATTAAGAGAACTAAAATTAATTAACCAATATATTCCTTTATTTGTTGTATCCATCGCTTTTTCCATAAAAGACCAAAATAACTTACGGGGAACGAAAGGTGGATTACTTAATGTATAATCAACATTACCATCAAAATCTAAATAATCACGACCTTCATTTATTTCACACCATTCTGCTATACAATATTTAGGTATAGCATTATAAAATGCCCCATTACCTTTACAGCATTCCATAACAATATCTCCTTTTTTTAAAGATACAAGATCTATCAAATCTTTCGCCATTTTTGGATTAGTCATAACAATATCATTATCTTTTTTAACTAATTCTGCTAATTTATCATTATTATTACTTTTATAATCCCATATTTTACTCATTATAATATTATATTATATTATTTATTAATATTTAAACTGAAACTTCAACTCTACCTCCGCCAACAACTGCTTTATTTTCGTTGAATAAAAACATATATGCCGTGTTCGGTGAGTCACTAAACTCTGCAATATCACTCTGTATTTCAAAAGTAATAGTATCATTCTTCATGGGGCGACCCTGCGAATATGGTGCGTAATTAGCACCTGCTATGAAGAACTCGCCCCCTTTGTATGTATCCACATAGTTAGAGGAAGCAGTAGCATTAGCACCTACATCAACCTGCCGTTTCTGATTAAGGAAAAGATTGTCATCACCCTTAATTCTTGCGTCAGGGATTAAATGATTAATAGATGTAAATGTTCTTACTGCGTTTAAACCTTCTCTTGTAAGTTGTGATTTTAGAACAGCAGAAGATCCAGTATTTCTAACAACAGCAAAATCAAGTGGTGCTAATTGACCGCCAACAAAGAATGATACTTTCCGAAGGTTTGCTTTTGCGTTATATCCGGCATCAGTTCCGATTGGATTACCATTCGTGCAGGTTCTAGGTTCTCCTAAACCATTAGATAAATTACCATAACTATTAAGAAAGTTAGTAGGAACAAACTTTGCTAGAATAGATTTTACACCCATAGAATTACCTACTTGGAATACGGCAGAATGGTCGCCAGAATTGACGACTGAAACCAAAGAACTGGCGGTATTATAATTTAATGATCTCGCTGGGCTTCCCATAATAGATTTAGCATCAGCACCGTCAGGGCGTAGAAGTTCATATTGAAGGGTAGGGTTGGTAATAACAAACTCTGCACCAATACCAAAGGCAGCTCCACCAACAGAACCATTTAAATCAGTTAGGACTTGCTGTGGAACTTGGAGGCGAAAGTTTAATTCTAAACCACCACATCCTGCCCGTTCATCGAGTAAAATGGGTTCTCCATTGTAAAGAAGACCACTATATACACGAGAAGAGAACGACTGCTGGATTTGAAAAGCAGTAGAAGCTGCCCCATCAAATAGTTTCTCCTGCTGTAATGGAGAATTGGTTGCTAGTTCTAAGCATGATTTACCGGATACATAATCTTCCTGTGAATGTAAAGAAGGTTGAAGAATACTCATTAACTGGTCGTAATTGTTAATGCTTTCAATCTCCTGCTGTGTCTGTAAAGTTCTAATAGTGAGTTGGGATAGTGCCGAATATATACCCATACGCCAATCACTAAAAAGACGCTGTGTAATAGTAGCGTAATCAATTGCCTGTTCTACTGATGGTGAAGCGTTGTTAAAAATACGTAATGATAGATCACCACACAAGCGAACAGAGGCAGGTTTAAGAAACGCCATCTCCGCAGAAATAGGAAATACTATGGAACTCTGCCCTGTGCTTTGCGAATATGTTTGGTCTGCTGGTGCATTAGTTGGAACAATCTCTCTCCATTCTTTTGTTAAACCCATTTTTATTATACTTTAATATAACATAATT
>TARA_R110000851_G_scaffold81861_2_pt1 | contig 16678 bp, 10 predicted proteins | sample TARA_R110000851 | Tara Oceans TARA_R110000851 (sample SAMEA4397627) | marine metagenome | biome: Polar Biome; feature: [DCM] deep chlorophyll maximum layer (ENVO:01000326); material: water (ENVO:00002006), including particulate matter (ENVO:01000060) such as... | depth 17 m | reverse complement strand
GATTATTTACATCAGGACTATTTCTTTTATATCCTTCTATAGAAATAAATTCAAATATGTCTGTTATATATTCGTTTGGTCCCCCTTTAAGTCCTATGCTTTTTTTATGTCCCATTATCTTTTGGATAATAATAATTTAGTATTACTTAATCTTAATAACATTTTTCTATTTCCTGAAATATTTTTTCTTAATATTAATTGATTAGAATAATGTCTAAACTTTTTACGTTGTGTAGCAGATTTTTGGTAATTTAAATTAACAGAGTTAAGAGGTCTTATATACCCATTACAATGTGTATTAAATATTGGTTGTTCTGCATTTGTAAACTCACCTCTATCATTAGTAATATCCCAGAATTGATTAAATCTAAATTTGTGTTCCACCTTAGAAGCTAAGATATCAATATTATTTGTATTTATAATAGGATATGTTAATTCACCCCAAGGATTATTATATGGTTGTATATTAAGATTTAATAAACCTGATACCTGATCATTGTTATATATTATTGCATGATCAAAGTTAAATTCTAAATCTTCCCATTTATCTTCACCACATGCATTTCCTAAAGTATTATTTTTATATACGTAAGTTTCTAGTTGATATTCTATACTTCTTATTGTATTAACACTTTGACCTGTATTAGATATTAAATCAATCTCCCATGGATAATTTACATTATAAAAATTAGCAAAACCATCACACCTTGCATTATGTCTCCAAAAACCACCAGTACTATAATTAGGAGATGTTGTATTAAAATAAAAATAGTTACACTCTCTATCACTTATAAAGTTTGGATTACGCACATTAAAAATTAATGGTGCTGAATCTGGACATGTACCAGTAATAGTTGTTGTAAAACCAGGTGGTGATGTAGGACATGAACATGAAACCTTTCTACATATAGGTGCTTCTCCTGGAACATCTGTACATGTACCTGATGATTGATTAAATGCTCCTGTAGAATCTGGATAAACTAATGTGTATCCTGCTGGACAATTACAAGTAAATGCCGTACTACATACTTGACCAACAAGTGCCTGTGCAACTATTGCCCAGTTTGTTATTGGGTATGTAGCTGTTATTTGAGACTGAATACCATATTGATATGGATCTTGTATAGTTGCAGATATAGTTGCTGGCCCTCCTGTAGAAGTAACTGAATTAAAATTCAATTGATTTAGAGGGGTAGGACTATTTACACCTGCATATACTCCATATACAAACTGATTTGTTGGACTACTAACATTACCTGTTAAACTTTGATTTTGAAAAACAGTGCAATCTCCTGCACTAGTATCTGTATCTGTAATTAATATTATAATTTGAGTAAATGCAGGGTCTGCTGATCTATCTCCTAATTGAGATCCTGCTTTATTATTTAATAATGTTTGTGCACCAGTAAAACCATTTAAAACCGATGTATTTCCTCCAGTACCTCCTGCTGCATTTCTACCAGTAATCATAGAAGTCATCCAACTATTAATTTGTCCTGGTGTATATGTATTAGACATAGTAAATGTAGAGGCTGCTGCTACATTACCATTATTAACATTCCACTCTCTACTAGCACTAGCCCATGCTGTAAATCCTATTTGCATTGTCCCAGCAGTTTGAGCAGCTAGAATCTGAGGATCTGATATAAATGATTGTAACCATTGTTGCTGTGCATTTTGTCTAGTACCAGGAGCAGCTGGATTTGCATTGTATGGTAAAGTACTTGTTGAAAAATCTACGGCAATTACTATATCTAATAAACATGCTTGTACACCTCCTGTTATAGTAGCACCCAATTCTTGTATATCAATTGTTGCTGGTAAAGAAGTATTTTGACCTTGTTCACATAACAATGTAGTAGGATTATAATTATATCCAGGAGGACATTGTGCTACATTTCCTGTTATTGTTTTAGTTGTAAAAAAATGATTTATACTTGGTAAAGCTAACTCTGGGTGCCAATCATGAAATGATATCCAAGCTTTTGCTTTAGGATCATAACTAATTGTCCAAGAACAATCATCAAAATATAATGGGTCTCCAATAGTTATATTAAAACCTCCTGATGTTGTAAGTCCATTATATGTAAACCCTTCATCTTCTGTAAATGATACATTAACTATATATTCAGATTTAACTTTATAATCTCTTTTACAAAAATATACTATATCATTATTAGGATCATAAATAGTCTGACACCCTACACCGTATACAGGATTATCAGATAATACAGAATGTTCTAATAATGGAAATTGTCTTACTAAAGATGATGGTAAGTATTTATTAAACCACCACTTCATTCCTTTATTAGATATAGGATCTAAACCTTTACCAGCATATTGAAATATTTTTCCTTGTGCTTGTGATATATAAAATAATCCCATAGGCGTATTCATAACACCTCTTAAACTTTCACAAGAACCATATTCATTTGATACATCTGAATTTGCTACGTTTTGAAATGGCTGACTAAATAACCCACCATCTCCAATTGTAATCTTTGTATCTAATTGAGTTTTTAATGTATCAAGACCTTGAAACATTTGAGGTGATAAGTATGGAAAAAATACTAGTGCTCCATTTTTATTAATAGGTTTTATAACACTTACTTCACCTTTAAAATCTTTATAATTAAAATTTAAAAATACTCTCCAAAAATCTTTCTTAGATTCATCTTGTGCTTGTAAGGAATATATTAATCTTTTAGGATAACTTGTATAACATGTTGCTGCAACCAAAGGATCATAATCTAATGGTTGAATTTCTCCAAAACTACTTAGTTGTGTTATAAATTTAGAAGGGCTTAATGAATCATCATATTTATAAAAATTATCATTCTTTTCAATTTGAGCATGAAATAATTCATCTATATCATTATAGTCATATACACTATATATCTTTCTACCAGGTGTATCTTCATAATCTCTTTGATCTAAATTTATTTCAGACTCTACAAAGAAATCTAAAACACCATTACTATGAGTATATGCATAAGCAAAACGCATAGCCATTGCAGGATTAGGATCGCTAGCGTTACCAAATATTCCTGATAAACCAGCAAGACAAGAATCCTGACCTCTATCTAAATAATATAAATCATCAGGAAATTTTGCATCTAATGCATTTTCACTCTGTATTCCTAATGTAGCAATTTCACCAGCTAGTGTTGTTATATCAAATCTTTGTGAATTTAACCAATATCTTGGATAGGGAATATTAACATACAATGAATAATCAAATGTAAATCCATTGGGTTGACCATATAAAAAATTACTAAATACAGGCATTATAACTTTTTCTGTATATCTACCTATAAATACATCACCAGAAAAAATAGGTTTACTAGTATATTTAAATTCATTAGGTTTTGTAGAATCTAAAAGTTCTACACAACCTCTCATTTGAATTTGTTTAATACCTGCTAATTGACCATATTGATTATCAAAGTTAAATTTTAAAGCCCCATAATAAGCAGATATTTGAGCTTTTCTAGGTTCTTTAGGATTTAACAAATAATCTGAAGAAAAGTTATTAGGTGTTGAGTTTATATATTCTCCTTGTGCATTTAAATTTATATCCAATTCACCACCAATTACAAATCTAGATTTATCTTCAAAATCTGGATCTACTAAAGGTCTGTCTAATGCAACAGCAACTGTGGTTGGTCTAAATAAATTATTTATTTTATATTCTCCCTGATTAAATGTTTGAAATGATGAACCTAAATAATTAGCATCTGTATTTTTTATTCTCCATAAACCATTAGTTTGATTTCTATACTTACTAAAAAATCCTTGAGAATTGTATTTCCACAAAAAATCTGAATCATTAACCATAGCATATATCAAGTCAATAATTTCATTACCACCTATAGATAAATTTGCTTTAGCAGTAGCCAGACCTGAAAATAGTCTTAATACAATAGGAAGATTAGATGTACTAGTATCTTTAGCTCTTGATCTTTGTTTACTAGCACCTATTACTCCTGGAACAGCACCTAAAGCAACTTGTGTGGCTTCAGAGATAGCAGTAACAACATCAGTTGCTACACCACCACTATAAAAATCTCCAACTGCCAATAAATCATCTACTAAAAACTGTTGAACTAATTCAAGAGCTAAAGAAGTTTCTGCTGCTGCTATAGCTCCTGCTACTTGAGGAATTACAAGAACGGGGTTTGGGATTGAACCAAGTCCTGCAAGACCTGCAAAAATCCCTGTTACAGAAGATGAGTTTGCTTTAGCTCCTTCAAAACTGTCTGTCTCAGTTCCAGCTATTTGATGAAATGCATAACCCAAACCAATTATTGCAGAAATAACTGCACCACCATTTCTTAATAATTTAAATTGAGGGTGATCTTCAGATGGTTTAAAATAACCACTTGAATTACCAGTTAGCTGTCCATATATTCTTGTTTCATATGCATTTAAATATGGTTTAGTAAACATTAATTCTGGAGAAGAAAATGTAAATGCTTTTCTTGAATACCCTGATGGCTCACCATTAACATCTGCTCTATCCCCTAATGCTCTATATGTGGTTAAAGAATTACTAAAAGTATTACAACCTGATGTTCTATTAATTGCACCTGAATTAATACCATCATGAAAATATACATCTGGTCTTAAATCATTATAAGGATAGTTAGGATATAACCCCTGTACGTCTCCTCCAATTAAATTTTCTGCATCAGGAATACTATACTTACGCATATTTCTAAATAAACCTTTAGCAAGTATAGATCTAGCTCCTTGTCTTGATCCTCTTAATATTTCATAACCAACAACATTTTCAATATAAGTTCCATCATTATATGTTGGTCTACCTATATTATTAAATTCAACTCCTAATACATTTATGTTATCTCCATCATCTGTAGTTATATCTAATGGACCATTGTTACCAATTTCTTCTGTAGGCATCTTGTGATGTCTAATAGGTAAACCACATAAATCACCCCAAATATCTGGTTTATTGCTAGGATATCTTTCTGTTGATTCCCAATATCCCATTTTTCCTCTAGAAGTTACAAGTGTTCCATCATCTTGTTGTTCAGTTAAATTTTGTTGAGATATTGAAGCTGTATTATATACTTTATATACAGGATCTCCATTTGTATCTAATACATTGTCTCCAAAAATAATATCATTTTCTAAAGCAATACTACCATTATCTAATGTATAATTTACAGGAGATCTTCCAGGTATATGATATGATGATGATCTTTCTCCAGTATTATATATCCAACGGATGAAAAATGCATATTGTTCATCACGCATAAAACCCATTTTGTTTCCTCCTAAACTATAATATGTTGAAGGAACTTTATTAATTACCCAATTAACTTCTATATTATTTGCAATAGGTTGATAATTAAAATCAAATTGTTCAACAGGTCCTTGCCTTATTAGCCAATCATTTACAACAAACATTGACTCAGACTTTTCATAAGCTGGACTACGTAATGGAATTTCACTTAATGCTATTGCTATTAAAGAAGGATCAATAAAATCAATATTAATAGATTGTTGTTGAGTACTATATAAACCAATTCTTTTTGCAAAGTTTTGTCCTTGATTTCTAGCTAAAATAATTAACTCATAATAATCATAATCTGTATCTAAATTAGAAATTGAAACATCTAAAGAACCTGATGTTCCCCTATGACTCCATAATGTTTGAATATTTGATACACCTATATAATCAGTTACTTTTTGTTCATTTTCTACATATGCTATAAAAGCTTGATATGCACCATTTGGCAACATTCCACCATCAGTGTTTTTATCTAATTGAACACAAGGAGTATCTAACAATGGTGCCAATCTTAATTGTTCACAATCTAATACATTTGGTTCTATATCACTGTAAAGTACACACGGATCACCCAAAGGAGAACTAATATATTTCTTCCAAGGAATATCATCAATGTTTAATGAACGTGATGGATTATTACCATCATCCCAATAAACTTCCCATGAACAATCAAAGTTTTCTTTTGCTGCACCTGTAATAAGAAATTTCTTATTAAAGCTTAAACAAGTATCATTAACTAAAGTTGTATATTTACATTCACTATCATCAAATGTTCCTATTTCTGATGTATTATTATCAGTAGAAAATACTATCCATTCATCTCCATACATATGTATTGCTCCAATAACTGTATAAGGAATAACTCCACATTGTAAATTTGCTGGTTCATTACCTAATATACCTACATCACCATCAGATGAATTGTTTACAGCATTACGTGCATGCCACCAACTTTGATTATTTTCCAAAGAAGGTGTAATGTCTTTATTCATTCCTTTTATAAAGGAATTGGTATTTACAGAAGAGCTACTTTGATTAGACCTATTACTGTTTTCCTTAGAAGATGTTCTTTTTTTTGCCATAATATATTAACCTTTATTTAAGAGGTTGTACAAGTTGATGATGTACCAGTCGTTGATGTATTTATATTTGGTGTAAACGCAGATGGCATAGGTAATACAGGATTTGCTGGTGCATAACTTAAAAACATATTATAATAATTATGATATTGCGCTCTTCTATTCATAGTAAACACTTTTCTCATTTCTGCAAAATCAGGTGTATTAACAAAGCTTAAAGCATTATTTCTTGCTCCTCTTAATCTTGTTTCCACTAACTGTAATTGTTGAGATACATTTTCTCCATTCCAAACCATATTTTCTAATATCCTTTGTTTTAATGCATATTCATAATATTCATTACAATAAGGATGATCTAATACTAATAAGTCTCCCCATGCATCCTCCATAGCTCCTTGATAACTTATATATGCTTTACCAGTTCTAAATGTTGTAACCAAAAAACCGTCTCTTATTTCTGCTACATCCAAAGATTGTGCACCAAGACTTGGACAAAAACATACTGGATCATTAACATTTTGTATTCTTAATTGACTCCAATGATCAAACTGTCTATATTGATTAGGACCTACCCTTTGAATTAACTGATGAGTATTTTTATCATCACAAGTTTTTATTACACATACATCTTTACATGTTCCACTTTCTTCACAAGGAGCTACTTCACCTGGTGCAGGCACATAAGGTACATCATTATTAAATGTTTCCACATGTGTACCGGAAGGCATTGTTGCATTTACAGTATAAGTACCACATCTAAATGCATAATTCATAAATGCAAAATCCATAGGTAGTTGTCCTCTACCATGTTCAATATCAATAATAACTTCTTTAGTTCTATGAATTTTTAAACCTAAATCATAGTTAACTCTAGTTGCAACTTTAATAAGTTGTGCAGGTTCAATCATACCTTCTAAAGCATATGTAGAAAAGTCAATGGAAACATCTTCCATTAATTGAGTGAACGTTCTATATTTCTGTGATACTCCCATTATTGTCTATTTATATTACGTTTATTGTCTGAATCTTCAGAAGGCACTTTCATAGTATTCATCATAGTACCAACTACTTGTTGTTCTATCTCAGCAAATAATGCTTCCGGAATATATATTTCTTGTTGATATCTAGGAATACAATTATTTGTTTCATCACAATCCCATCCAGTTATATCAGAATCAAATACACCTTCTAATTTTATTGCATCCCATTCTATATTAGGACAATATATGTATCCATCTAACCACCAAAAATATAATGTTTTATTATATCTAAAACTAGTTGTTCTAGTCATTGAAGTATATGTACCAGGTTGAGTTGCCTGCATTTCCTGTGATCCATCTATTGAACTTACAGTACGTATTAATGGCCCCCAGTATCCTTCAAACATAGAAGGTAATTTTAATTTTGTACGTTTTATTGTACAACCACTTGTTATTCCTGCACAATGTGCTTCTACTTTATCAACATCTATTAATTCTATGTATGGTAAAGTTTTCCATACTGAATTAAATTTCATTAATTTATTTGCAAAGTCTTGTCTTCTCATTAAGACTTGTGCATACTTTTCTATTAAACTGTATATGTATCTATCAGTAACAAATGCATCTTGTACTTCTGCTTTTACTTGACCTCTGATTCTAGATATTGCTTCTGATATTTGTGACATCTTGTTTATTTTTCAAATTCATTATAATGTTTTAACTCTTCTTTGGTTTTTTCAGAGTTGTGATCATATAAATGAGCCACTCTGTATTTGTTTTTCATAACTACATACTTAGTCCAATTGTTAGGGTATTCCTTAGCAACTGATCTTTTAAATTCTCTACACGCTACAAACCTCCATAGATCTCTATTTTTAAATCTGTATTTAGTTGACCAATTAGTGTAAAATATTTTTGCTAAATTACCATCAGTTTCCCAGTTTTTGTTTTGTAAAACTTTACCATATTGATTTGATAATGTGTAATTTGTATTAACTGATTTTGATGAAGGACATGTTCCAATAAACAAATATCCTAATGAATCAGGTAACTCTACACCATCTCTATTCTTAATGACTGCCTTCCATAACTTTACATTATATAATTTAATTATAGTTTTTAATTTACTATTATCAATATCAGAGTATAAAGGTTTTTTATCTTTAAACTCTTTGATTGTTTCTTCATTTAACAATCCTAATCTTTTTTCTCTATATCTTGGAGCATTTAAATTAGGTTTTTTAAAATTGTTGATCATATAGTTATATTTATAATTTACAAAAAAAACCCCACTTTAAGAAATTTAAGTGAAGTCTTTATATAGCTTGGTAAGTTAATTCACAGATGTTTCCCATTGTAGGATGTTGAATTTCTAATTTACCTGACCTTCTATTCCCTACATATTTATTACTATAATGATAATAATCAGCCTTACCTAAACTAGGTAATGTCTTTTCTATAAATCCTGCTGTCTCATTAGATGTCATATATTCTACCTTTCTATCAGTATGTATGTGACCTTTAAATAAAGTTCTATTTGTTGTTGCTCCCCACTCCTTAGGATATTCTGTAGCAAATATTAAAGGATTATTTTTACTTCTTTTATCCCCATGCTCAAACGCATTAAAATTATTATACCACACATGCACTTTTCTTTCTTCATATTTTACATCCCATGTTATTTTATCACAATCAATTGATCTTGATAGAGCATGAGCTAAATGAAAAGAAGAAAGTCTATCATGATTTCCAGGGACATATACTACTACTAAATTATTACAGTGAGCTTTAATGAATGTTACTGCCCAATGCATTGCATCAAAAGCTTGCACGTAAGCCTCTGTAGCACTCATACAGTTATCCAAAGGTGTTCCACCGCTAGTTGTCCCGGAAAAGGTATCCATATTGATTAAATCGCCTCCTACAACAAAGTACATAGTTTCTATGTGGTGTATAGCATTTGCTCTACTTACTAAGTCTTTAACTGTATCTTCAAAATCTTTATCTATGGTGTCATTACCTTCTTTACCAAAATGAATATCCTGTAGAGATATCACTGCACAATGTGGATCATCAGTAAATTTATTTTTGTAAGGTATATTTGATATTTTGTATTTTTTGGGAGTCCAGTTTTTTAGTAAGTCTTCAAATAGTTTTTCTTCTGAATTTTTTATTTGTGATACTAATGCTGAAACTCTCCAATGGTCTCCCATTTGTTTATTCCAATACTGAGAAAGTTTCCATTTATCTGTATCTATTTTTAATAAAAGAATAATTTCTTCTGCACTTTTTGGTTCATGATCAAATGTACCTGATATCTTTCCCTCACCTTTTTCTAAATCTATAGATTCAACTAATTGTGAATTAGTAGCAGCTTTATCAAAAAAATTAACTTTCTTTTTTTCTGCTTTTCTTTCTTGAAGTATTTCTCCTTTTATTTTAATATATTGTTTCTCAGTAATATCTAATTTAGCTGCACAATACATTGGATGTTTTTTCCACTTTAAAGACTCAATAATTCTTTGTTTCAAATAACTTGATTTCATATTAATTTCTTTTTAGTTTTTTATAAAGATAGTAAAAAAAAAGAGACTGGCTTTTGAACCAGTCTCTCCAACGTTTGTAGTAGAAAACCAACAAACCACCACTCTGTTGTTTTTTTTATACTGCTATAGTAGAAACTAACAATTCAATAGGTTCACACCCTGCCCCAATTTGAGAATCTTGAATTTTAATTTTATAAGCAGTGCTTGCTGTTAAGTTAGTTATTGTATAATTTGATATTGTAGTTACAATAGGCGTAGCATTAGCTAATACCCAACCACTTGGTGATATCTGTGTATCGTAATATACATTTAAACCAGTACTTGAACTCCATATACCATCCCATAATACATTTATAGTAGAACTTGTTACTACACCTGCATATGAATTATATGGATTATGAACAAGATCACTTGATGTGCATGCTCCTAAACCATTAGATATCATTGATGCAAACTTTTGTATTATTGAATCTAACCTTTCTCCTGATGTTATTGATAATAATTGACCAGTCACTCCTATTTGAAATGAAGTACCACAATAGCTTACACATGATGCACATTGAATGTCATCACATCTTTCACTACCTACACTACAATCTGTGTAAGTACAAGCATTTGTTAGAGCTGTATCAGCACAGCCACATTTACTACTACATTTTGTACAATTACAAGCCATTTTTTATTTTTTTAAATTTTATTTTATGCACACCCAGATACTATTTCACTTGAAATTGTTGATGGATCTTCACTTACATTCCAATTACCACCAGTGTTAGTTGATATCTCTCTCCATGGATAGACTAATGTTCCTCCAAGTGGAGTATAAGTTTTACTTGTACCTGCACCTAATACAAATATTTTAATACCAGCATTTAATGCAGTAGTTGTAAGAGATTGTAAGTATGCATAATCTGTTGCATTCCAAACATCATCTGAACCTCCTGGTAATTCATCTGTTATTACAATTAAATATTTAGCTACATTAGCTCTAAATGCTCCTAAAAATGCACTAGACTCTATTACTTGTCCAATTGACATATCTGTTGGTTCTGGTAATCCATCACCACTACCTAGAGGAACATTTGTTGGTGCAGTTCCTGAATTAAGTAAATTTAATTGAGTAGTAAATGTTGAACTATTATTATTTTGAAATAATTCCCAACCAGTAATAAACTGTCTATGACCTGTTCCGGTATTTATAATTCTTTGTGCAACTGGTAATGCAAGATAATCAGTTGATGTATTATAATTTGGAACAGATGTTGTTCCTGATTTTTCATCTGCTGTTACTAATCCTAATCTATAATTATTAGATCCTGAAGCATTATCAATAGTAGTTATTACTCCTGCTATACCAGATTTAATTGTATCTATTTCAGTACCCATACTTGCAGTATAGTCAATAATAAATGCTACATCCATACCTTGTGAACAAGCTGCAGCGGCACTAGTAGTTGTAAAACTAATAACACTATTTGTACACACATTTGTTACTCCGCCATAAACTACAGTAACTCTACCAGTATATGTTGTACCTGCTACTAATCCAGTACTAAATGTATGAGAAACTGTTACTCCAGGATTATTAACTGTTGTTGTTGCAACTACTACATTCCCTGAATTTAATATGTCTATTGTATATACTGCTGTAGTTCCTAACGTATTATTTAATGTTATTGTCACAGCTGATGATGTTATTGAACTTGCTATTATTGATGCTGGACAAGGAACTATTCCTGTAACAGTACTACTTTGATCTGCAATACATGTATCTACTCCATCGGTAAAACTATAGTTAACAGCAATAGATAAATCCTGTGCTGTATTTAAAGTAGTTGTAGGAAAAATATAACCAGATGGTTGATTCTGTAAAGAAGATACACTTACTGTTGTATTTAATGATGCGCCTAATCCATCAGTTATTGTTAATTTTGTAAACCCTGAACTATCATTAAATGCAGCAGGTACTGTTGAATTAGTAAAATCAAATATAATTCCATCAATTAAATTAGTACTTGCATTTATTCTATTTGTTGTTAAATATCCAAAAGTAATTCCATCACATCCACTTGGGCAACAGTTAGTTTGAATACTAGATATAGCAGTATACATATCATCTATTACTACCCAAGCATTTTGCACAGTTTGTGCTAATGTACTTGGTGAACTATTCCATCCTGTTATAGATCCATATGATGTACTTGCTGTTGTTAATGTTGTATATGATCCTGTAATTACACTTTGTGCTATTGCAGCATTAATTGCTGCAGGTAAACCTACTGCTGTTCTTAATGAACAAAAAGCACTTTCAAGTGCTAGTACTACTACTGATACATTTGTTAATGTTCCTATATTACTAACACAAGTTGGTACAATCTGAACTTCAGTTACTGCACCTGAACAAGGTAATACACATGCTTCTAAAACATCTAATCTACTACTATAACTTGTAAGTGTAGAATTAATAACTGTTATGCTAGATAAATTAGTACATACTTGATTTGCTATAAGAGCTGCAAATAAATCTAAACGTAATTCAGTTACTGGATTTCCTGCTGCATCATTATATTGCAAGCATGCAGGTAGTGTCATTATAGGAAGATCATTCGTCACTTGTGTAGCACGTGGTAAATCACTTCTTGTATTATTAGCACAGATAGAATTAACCATCTCCTGTAATACAGGTACTAAAGTTGTTGGAGTTGTACCAGATATATTTAAACATTTTAAGTCTAATCCAGTAAGAGAAGGATTAGCTGATACACCATTAGTAATGATATCACAAACCTTAATAGCTAGTTTTGATGTAACTTCACTTATTGTATCACCGGAGCATAAGTTTATACATGCAATGTCCGGTCCTTGCCATACTACACAATTAGAAGATATATTATCACATCCATTTGTGCTAACACTTGAATTTGTTGGGATCATAAATAATTTTTTAACTATAATGTACTATTGAGTTGTAAACTATACAATTATAATATACAAAAATTTTTAAAACCAAACAAGAAAGTCTGATCTTAAAAATTTTTGTTAAATATTTATGGAAGTATATTAACCTTCTGTTACTACAGCTTGTAATACTTCTGGTTCTTTTTCAACAGGATCTTTAATTGGAGATAAAACACCGTCAGCAAGATTTACATTTACTTGACCATATTTAGTTTCTAAATCAAGAGTAATTTTTTTCCATTCTTCATTTAATAGAGAATGTTCATTAATCATTGATTGTCTAGCTAATTCAGCAGAACCAAGGTTCATAACTATGTTCTGAATTTTTCCTTGAAGTTCTTGAATGTTCTTTAATTCTTCAGAACTTAATTTTTCAACTTTTGCTTTTGTGGTTTTTTTTGCCATAATAATATTATTTTTAGTGTTTGAATTCACAACAAAGATAATGAATTTTTTCTATTTAAAAGTAAAGGTTCTTTTTTATATTCTCTACCTTCTTTTATTGGAAACTTTTTACTCATATGAAATAAACCATCTTTTTTCCATTTACCATTCCATTGAGATTGTGTATTTGACCATCTATCATGAGATTTTGCAAACTTCCAAATTCTTGATCCATTTCCTTTTACATCTTTTAAAGACTTTACCCAAAACATATCTAAAGGTCCTAGCTCTCTAGATTTGTTTAGTAAATCTGAAAGCTCTTTAGTTCTTTTACCAATCACACATATATCTATATCAGTAGTCTTCCAACCTTCAAGTATTCCACCTACTAAATATAACTTGTAATGCTTCCAGTCAAATTTTAATAATTCTTTTATATAACTCTTATATATTAAATCATTAACTCCTTTTAAATAAGGAATAAAAATAAAACTACCATTTACATTTTTAACTGCACCATCTGTTTCTAAATTATAATTTTCTTCTTTCCAGAATGTTTTCATTATTTTATTGTTAATATTTTCTATTATCTTCCTTTTATAGGTGTTAGTTCATTTTGTGTTACTGAAATTAATAACCCGTTTTTAAATACATAATTATTTTTATTATCAGTAATCACAGCATCTGCGCCACTAACGGAAGCATTACTTCCAGCTGCTCCAGTAGCTCCTTGCGGACCTGTTGAACCAGTGTTACCTTTTGATCCAGCTGATCCAGCCGGTCCTGTTGATCCTTTTGGACCAACACCTCCTGTAGATCCATTACTACCATTGCTACCTGCAGCTCCGGTTAATCCACGAATACCTTGGCTTCCGTTGCTACCATTTGACCCTGCAGCTCCGGTACTTCCTGTATTACCTTTTAGTCCTTGGGCTCCAGCGGGTCCAGTTGCTCCTGTACTACCATTAGATCCATTAGATCCTGGAAAGCCTTGCAAACCTCTAGAACCTGTAGAACCTGCTGGTCCTGTTGGTCCTGTATTACCAGTTGTACCTTTAGCCCCTTGAGGTCCTGTTGCTCCTCCAGATCCAGTATTACCCTTAAGTCCTTGAGGACCGGCTGCTCCTGCACTACCTGCTGCTCCAGTAGATCCTTTTGCTCCTACTCCTCCTGTTGCTCCTGGGGATCCAGTAGAACCTTTAGCACCATTACTTCCATTACTACCAGCTAATCCAGTTAATCCTCTACCACCTGCTGGTCCTGCTACACCTGTAGATCCAGCAATACCTCTTGCCCCAGCTAAACCATTGCTTCCAGCACTACCTGTTGAACCTTTAGCTCCAGCTGGTCCTGCTGCTCCAGTAGATCCTGTGCTACCTTTTGCACCTGCTAATCCGTTACTTCCATTTGAACCAGCTGATCCAGTTAACCCTCTTCCACCTGCAGAACCTGTATTTCCTTTTAATCCCTGTATTCCTTGACCTCCTGTTGGTCCAGTTCCACCTGTATTACCCTTTGGTCCTGTTGGTCCTTCAATACCTTGACTACCTGTATTTCCTTTTGCTCCACCTGGACCTTGAGAACCAGTGTTACCTTTTATTCCTTGCGGTCCTTGAATAGATCCACCGGACATCCAACCATCTACTGTTGTAAATACCCAAATAGAATCATCAAATTGTACTATATATGCATCACCGTCAGAATTACCGCTTGATGGTAAGTCTGATGATTTAGATACTTGGCCTTGCATTGAAACACCCCAACCTGGATTACCTTGTGAACCAGTAGATCCTTGCGGGCCCTGTGACCCTGTATTACCTTTGGCACCTGCAGAACCAGTTGAGCCTTGTGATCCTGTGCTACCTTTAACACCTGCTGTACCAGCATTACCTCTTGGTCCCGTTGAACCTGTATTACCTGTAGCTCCTTGAGAAGAAGCTTTAGTATAATCTTTACCAAAAGCACCTTTTATAAAAGAATGTAGCTCTTCAATATCAAGCCTCATATCTTCTACTTGCCTTAATAAATGTTTATTGGCTTGATATAGTCCATCATCATTAAACAATTCACTTATATCATTTAATGAATTTAATTCAGTTATCCTTTCTTTTGAAACTACAACCTCTCCATCTCCACCTTTAACAGCTACTTGTCCAGAACCTCCAGATTTATATAATTTTTTTATTCTTGTATTATCATTTATATTTCCCATATATATATATTATGTTACATTATCAAACTACATCAAACTCCAATATGATAGACATTGTAACACCTCTCCAGTATTTAGATGATGCACTTTTTTGATATCTAAAAGACATTCTATCTCCTGCAGCAAAAGTATAATTTGGTTCCCATGTTATATTACTACCATCATTAGTTCCATTACTAGGAGTTAATTCACCTGAAGTTGATACACTAGTGCCATTTTTTACTAAATTTAATTGTGTTGTAAAAGAACTTGACATATTACCATAAATATGCATCATCATTATTTTTTTTACTTTTCCACCTTGTGGCATTGCAAGTTGATTATAATATTGACTAGAACTTGTATCAGCAATTGAATTAAAAGGTACATACCAAAATGTAGTTGAACTACTATTATCATCACTCCAGTTAGCAACTGTAAGCGTTTGACTTTTGCTAATATGTTGGTCTACATAAGTTTTATTAGCTGCATCATTATTTGCAGTTGGATTAGCAACATTAGTAATTTTTTGAGAATTCATACTGACAGAACCATCTGGAAGGCCAAAGTCATTTAGTCTCATGTAACCAGTTCTTATTTTCTTAACTGAATCATAAGTAACCCCTGGATTGCTGTTTGCACATAAAAAATAAGTACCATATGATTGACCTGTAGCAAGGTCTGTTAATTCACCAGCTGGATGTACAAGGTTAGCTGAATTAGCTGTATAATCTACCTCTAATCCTGTAGAGTTTTGTCTTACACCATTTCCTGCACTAACACTTAATGTTCCAGTAGATGTAATTGTTCCCCCTGATATTCCATTTCCTGTAGCCACAGATGTTACACCTTGTCCGTCATTGGTAGCATTAATAGTTATTGTATCTCCAGACCTAACTGTAGTAACATTATAACCACCCGCAATAGTTAACGTATCATTGTTACTGTTTGCAGTAGCTGTACCCCCTGAGCTTGCTGTAAAATTCTTATATATAGCCTGTGATGAACCTCTGTCAGTATTTGTTAAAGTAGAACTTGAATTACCAGATTGATTTGCAGTCATTGATCCAGAACCTGATAATCCAGTATTTCCTGTTACGGTAAATGTACCATTACCAACTGTTGGTATAGTCGTAGAATTAAAAGCGTTAGATCCTAAATTTCTTGATGTAATGATCCCATTACCATCCATCATTAACGCAGTAGTTTCAGTAGCAGAAGCA
>TARA_R110000851_G_scaffold108634_3_pt1 | contig 16681 bp, 13 predicted proteins | sample TARA_R110000851 | Tara Oceans TARA_R110000851 (sample SAMEA4397627) | marine metagenome | biome: Polar Biome; feature: [DCM] deep chlorophyll maximum layer (ENVO:01000326); material: water (ENVO:00002006), including particulate matter (ENVO:01000060) such as... | depth 17 m | reverse complement strand
ATCGCTGTCGGTCAAAAGGTAATATCCTCGTTGGATCTTATATTCGTCATTCACGCTATTCTTTAGCTCTTCCGAATTTGCAATTATACCGCCGAAGAAGTTGTTGCTTTTTCTCCCAATGAAACCTGCATTTTCATTGTGTGTTCCGTGGATTTTATATTTTACGTCGTTGTCGACGCTGTTTTCCTCTTGGGCTTTCAGATCAATAACAAATGATTTAGCTCTAGTAGGAGTTGCGGCTTCTGTCCCTTCAAATACCAGAGTATTGTCTCCTGTGGTCATGTAATAAACTACCCCCGCTATATTATTAAAGTATTTTTCCAACTCTTGATCGGTTGCTCCTTGTTCTCCTGCATTTGGCCCACTTCCTTCTGAGTGTTGAATAGTTATATCCAGAAAACCGTTTGGGTAAACCGTGCTTCTCGCTGTATATGGATAGCCCCTAGAATAGGCTTCATAATTTGAAATCCAGTTTTGAGTAAGTGGGTTGGAAGAATTAGTGAACCCCTTACTAGCAAAGATGAGTCCACTTGGAGATTCTACGTTAATGCCAATTATGTCATATTTTGTTGGACTACTGTTCCAATTAGCTTCCTTGCTTGGGTCGCCTATGGTATTTGCCCATATTTCGTTTCGAGCACTGGTTTTCCCTTCGGCGTCATGCGCTTCAACTACTACATCATATTCACGTAAAGGAAATAATGCGTCATTGTTAGTTGTGATATAGCCACTGGGGTCATTGCGAATGTAAAGGTCTGAGTCAGAGGTTTCACCAGCTATACTATATGGGGTAAGATTAGGTTTCCATAGGGTCACGTGTGGGTAGTCGCCCACGTCGTTCACCGCTTGGTGTCGCAGTCCTGTTATTACGTTAGGGTCGTTATAGGTCGATTTAAAGGCAAAGTCCGCTTCAAGAGCGCTGGGGTTGTATCCTGTAAATTCTAGATAGATTTCTGAATTGGGAATATTAATCGTGTTTTGCAGGGATGGTTTCCGTATGGTAATTCGAAAATCGACAGCAGTTTCGGCAACATTTAATTCGTAAAAAGGTTCGTCAATATTCGGGAACTTGTCAAGATATGTCCCGGTGGGTGACGGGTCAGGGTCTCTCCACTCGTTAATTATAGCCGCATAAGACGTGCTCCATCCAAACGTTGGCTCCAAGTCCTCGATAGTGTTCATGACGGTTTTATTCCCCGGATTAGAAACGTCTGACGTTTTCAGATTGGATATAGAAATAGCGTTGGCTATACTGAAAGATTGAGCTTTGTTTTTACCCTTGTTTATTCTTATTCTTGATAGCATCCCATCAGAAATTACTCCTTCTTTTGATAGAGCGAATACGGCAACGTGATAGTCTCGAATGTCAGGCTCATACAGCAAAAATTCAGCAGAGTAGCTAATGATTTTCGGATTATCTTTATCGGTTATGTCGTAGGTACCGTATTTGGATCGAGCTCCAGCCGTTTTTCCCGGAATAAAAAGCTCAACCCCGGTTTCAAACATCCTCCAATTTCCATGATTTACAGCGAATGGGCTATTGACTGTGGCGTTGACCGCATTGATGTCGGCCGCAGTAGCTAACGCAAAGTTGGCGTCACGGGAAACACAGATAGCGTAATCAAGAGCTTCATCTGGCTTTACTCCTTCATTCGCAACGGCACCTCCACCCGCTTCGAGTTGATAACCTGCTGGATTAAAAGAGACTTTTAAAGTTTGGTACACGTCCATTTGTGGAATAGATTCTAGGCTCTCATATCCAGAGGGATACGCTTCCTCGGATTGGAGGGTTAGCGCCGTAGAAAATTCCTGCCCTTCACTACTCCCGATGCCGACATTTGTTGAGAGTGGTATTACATCATTAATGGAGCATTGTCTTGTCGCTATTTGTCCCGTGGGGAATAGCGGCCTTTTTTGAATGTTTTTCCCTTGGAATTCTATGGCACTTTCGACTTTATTATATTTGCCTGTAGAATAAGCTAACGCAGAAACCGCATAACTGCCATCGTCGCTTTCCGCGATATTAACCAACCTGAAGGGAGAAGAATTTCCGCTTACAAACTCGTCATCATTTGATAAGGCGGGCTCACAACTCCATATAAGGTTCTGGCCCGAAAAGCACCCCCCGGAATAAGATGTGGAAACGTCATTTTCAATCTGTTGTGTACCTAGGTAGGGGTTTGTATAGCCCGTTATGACATAATTGGTAAAATCAAATTTATTTCCTGTCCCTCCGAAAAAGGCTCCCGTGTTAAAGAAAATTTGAGTGCATACGCCGTCTCCACTTACGAGGTAATCCGACTTAAAATCTCCTGTATAGGTTTTGGTGTGAGCCCCGCTAAAAAATACTGTTTGAAGTTGGGTTCTATTGAACCCTCCCGTAGGATCTAGATCTGCAGAAGTAGTATTCGTCGTTCCCGTAGGATAATCGTAAGTAGGGGTGAGTAGGTCAAGTTTATATTTTTTATTACTCTTGAAAGAAATCGCCTGATCAACAATAATGTTATCAAAATTGTTTCCATCGAAGGGAGCAACTACTCCATTAGTTTCAGTAGCGGTATCGTTCAACTCTAGAGGTTGAACCCGGTTGGTTCGCCCGCTATACTTTAATGGAGACCTAAAGTTGTCGTAAATTTGGACAATGTCTCCGGGGCTAAGATAGGACCCCTCCATACCCACCGAGAAAGATACCGTTTCCGTTTCATTAGCTTCGCTGGCAAGAATCCAATTGGCAAAACGTCTTGCTTGTCCTTTACTTGTGCATCCCAAAGCGGAAGTTTCAAGTTCTCTTATGCCGTATCGCCTAATAGACTCTTCGTCTTCAACATACTCGACGGCCGGTTTGAAAAAGTTTCTTTTGTCGTTGTACCTTACTATGGCTACGGTGTGTCTCGCTTTTTTAGCAGAAGACGCATAGGTGAAATCTCCCCCGATTACATTGGAGGTAGTGAATTGAGTAATAGGGTTTTTAAAGTTGTCTTGAACGGCCTTAATTGTTCCGTTTGAGAAATAAGCTATGCCCCGAAAAGCGGATGCAAGATCGTTTATTACCTTAAAAGCCTCTTCGCGGCTACTTATTAGATAATTAAAGGTAAACCTAGGTTCTAGACCCCCATAACCATCAGGAACAAGAACGTCACAATATTGCCCTATTTCATAAAGGCCCCATTTATCAATATCATTTTCATTTAGGAACTCTCCTAACCCGTAACGGGGGTTGGTCAAGATATCGTAAAAACACCATGCAGGGTTATCGCTCCACTGTTTTATGTAAATTTCTTCATCGGATTCAACGGCAGTATTCGGGGTATCGTGGTTATATATTTTTGTTTTAAAGTTCCCGTCCCAATTATTGTTTGCGCGAGTGGCGCATATGATTTTGGACCAGTACCCCCCCGTTTTCGATAACGAACTAAATTGCCAAGGATTAGAACCTGTGGTTCGTCGGGATTCTGTGTTGTAGTTTTCAAGATTAATCGTGCCGTCACTTCTTCCGTATGTTTTTGTTTCTGGATCATAGTTGTTCGGGACCTTTATCTTTAGAAGACGCGTGTCGTATGAACGAGCGGGGATTCGGGAAAAGGATCGGGCATCAAATTGGGAATATATCAGAGCAGAATAGGGGTATCTCAACTGAGTTCCATAAATTTCCACGATAGAATCTACAAAAGAAATATTCCTGAGGAACGAAGTGAGAGATTCAGGAGTTGTCCTTACTATCCTTACGCGCCACCCCTCGAAAAAAGAAGTATCGGCTAGATCTTCTTTGGAAAGGTCAATGACTGTTGTTCGTATATATCCTTGGTCTATTTTACCTGTTACGGTTTCGGTTATGGGGCCCAGCCACATTTGGGGAGACATGACCGTCTTGTCAGTCTTAATACTAAGACTCGTTCCGACACTTACCGGACGGAACCTTTGGTCAAAAACGGGTTGGTAGTAAATTGAGTATTGAATGGTACGAGCCTTAGTATCTCCGAAGCCCGCGGAAGCTGATCCTTCCGCTGCCAATTGTGCTGTTTTACTGTAAGTTTTGGGTCCGGCCTGAAGGTTTTCGAACAGGGCGTTTATCTTAATATTTATTTGTATTTTGTTGCATTCTTTATTTAGGATAGTATAGGTTTTAGAGTATTTGTCTATTCTGGTACCGGCTTTTAGCTGAGCTACCCTTTCGTCGGTGGGAAACTGGTCTTGGGCGGTAGCTATTTCGGGTCCGTATAATCTTTCTCCAATAGATCTTTGAACGCTTAAGTCCAGTACGTCAGTTGAGGACATATTCGTATAATTGTCCATTTTATCGCTAAGTCGAGGTAGCGATCCAATAGGTCCTCCTACTACTTGGTGAACATTAACGGATGGAAAGTTGTAATATGAATCTTTATCAACAATCGGCACATCATTCCAATAAATAGAACGTAAGAACCCGAGTTGGAATTGTAAAGCATTGGCGGTTAGATCCTCGGTCGCTGGTGGGGCGTCTCCCGTAGCCGTATAGAGATCCACGACGACTTGGGTGTACCCTGTCTCGCCCTCGTTTCCCATATATTGGTACTCTCCGCTTACCAAACCCTCTATTTCTCCCTCGCATATCAAGTCTGCAGTTTCACCGAAAGCACGAGAAGTTACGTACGCCGATTCCGCGCCTGCCCCTATTTTTACGGCGGAAACGTCTGTTACAATCGGACGTCCTTGTTTTTGTTTTTTCTTTTTTCCCATGTCCGTTTTATTGGTTAGGGTCCGTTCCCCATGTTTTTACTCGGTTGGCCAAAAGTCCTCCGTCATTGGGGATGTTATAAAGAAGGCCATATTTGGTCTGTCCCCACGTGTCTTTGGGAACGAGATCGGCAGGAGCGTTTACGGTATCAACTGCGGATTGAACCACATGGCTTCCAATTAGTAAGCGGCCATAACCAACAAATACGGGGCCACCTTCTCTTATTGTGTTTTGAGGGCCGTTTAAAAGGTAAGCTTTCCCTCCCCCTTGTTCTATCTCTCTAAAATCCCCAAACTTCGGCATTTCTGTTAAGAGATTGGTAACACCTGCTGCCACAAGACCAATACCTCCCATCACCAAGGCGGCTTTCATTGCTACTCCGGCTGTTGCTCCTCCCAACATTCCGGGCATTGCGAGTAGCCCCACTCCCGTTGCTATGAGGACAACCCCAATAATTATCGTAATAATTGACATTAAATCATCGGATCCTTCTAACACTGGTACTATATCTATACTTTTTATTCCTTGTTTTTTCATCATTAGTTCCGAAGTCTCTAGTCCTTCCGTAGTGTTGGGATCTTTGCCTTCTTCTGTCTGGAAATCTTGGTCATTGATCAATACTCTATATCTAATGTTTTTCTTATCGTTTTCGAGAAGCTGAGAATAGAGTTTTTTTGTATTGCATTGAATTCCTCTCACTGCATCTCCAACGCTGTTGACAGCGAGATTCCAGTCGGACTGTCCCATTTGCTCTCCCAAAATGCCGTGAAGCTTTATACTAACTAGTTTACTCATATTTCTTATGCCTATATATTTTATACATTCTCTTCTTGTAAATAGAACTTAAATTTTCGATGCACGGGTATTTGTTGCGGGGGTGGTGGATCATAGTCCCGTTTCCCAAGTAAACGGATACGTGGTTGGGTCCTGCTCCTTTTATGAATTCAAACACCAATACGTCATGCTCTTTTAGTTGTGATGAAGGGTCGAGTTCTATCCCTATATTTTTTTTATTAAGTTCGAAAAGTCGGGCGATCAAGTAGGGGTCTTTCTTGTACCAATCATTTCCTAAAGTATTTTCTCCTTCCAATTTTATTCCTAGGTCCGCATAGTATTCTTTCACTATGCTGTAGCAATCTGATTTTCCTATTTCGAAGAGGCGGTTATAAAGGAATGTTTTATTTTTCTTGTAATCAAAAAAAGAGAAAGTATCCTTGTCCGTATTATATAATATATAATTAATCTGGTGAATGCGGCTATTGTTCATGTCGTTCACCGAAAAATTTTCGTTTTCAGAGTTGTGGGAATGATAGGTAGCCACAATTTTACCGTTACGTGAAGCGCGCAAGTAGTCTGATGGGTTTATGGAGAAGTGGGTAGTAGGTTTTTCTGAGCTGTTCCTGCACGGAAACGAAGTCGAGGCGTTGTCCTTATCTACAATTAGACCGCAGCACTCGTTTGGCTTTTCCTGAAAAGCGTGAGACTTTATATTTTTTTTAATCAATGTTGAGAGTCTCATTGGCTTTGAATTTTTCTGGCTGCTGGAAAACCTCCAAAGGGAAGCTTTCCTGCGACGATTGCGCAATTTTGATCTGGGTTTTTATTGTTTACTCCCCCTTTTCGGTTGAGTCCCCATCTTAAGCGGCATCCGGTTAGGGTTTTAGAACATTCGTCCGCTATCCAGTAATCCTTATTTGGTGGGGGATAGGCTCTGTTCTCATCTTGTGAGAGATTCTTTTTTGCCACGTAATAATATTTAATATCGTCTTTAAGAAGATAAACTGTAGATCCTGCCGAATAAGCAACTTCGTCGCTGTTCGATTTAAACTCACTTGGCTTCCATTCGTCGAGAGTGTTGAGGATTAAATTTGGAGAGATAAGATCTGCTATTTTTTCATTATTATCATCCGCCACAGGAGGAGCTCTGTAGGGGAGTCCTACTCCGGCTCCGAGACCGCCTTCGGTGGGGAGTTTCTTTAGCCCAGCTTTTCTTAAGACGGGAACATTTGAGCCGTCTGCGGCTACGCCTGCAGCATTGTTTTCAATCTCGTCTCCGTTCGCATGTTGATACCAACATCCACACCCCCGGTATTGCCACATGCATTTGTCGGAGACGATCATTCGTTTGGGGATCTTTATGCCTTCTAGGTCAAGGATTGAAGAAAGCTGGTATTGAATCGCACTTTTATTCTCCGATAGTTTCCTCTCGATGTAGAATACGTCCGGTGGAAGTTCTGAATAAGGATCGGGCTCGTAACCTATTGGAAGTTCTTGGGCAAGGTAGCCTCTTCCTGTTCTTTTTTGTCTTCGAGTTTTTCCAAAATTTATTCTGTCCAGATACTTAGCGAAGGTCCTCCTTCTTGTTACTTTAGCACCAATTATGTCTCCAAATTTTCTAATTTCATGCTTGAGCAACGCTATTTGATCTATCCCTGATTCGGACTGACTTGAGATTGTGAGAGTGGGTTGTGGTAAAACTCCCTTACTGGAGGTCTCAAACCCTTCTGTAATTAGGGGGGCAGGGTAGTAAGTGTTTTGTTGCCAAACAATATAGGAGTTAACTATTTTTATATTGTTATGAAATCTTAAAGTAGAGTCGGAGAGATTTTTCCTGAATCCTATTTGTTCGGCTTCGGAACTGAGGTTTTTAATGTGTCGGGTATCAAGTAGTTTTGACAAGTCTATTTCTATCAGAGTAACTAAAGCTGAGGGGTTAAGATTACCTAATTCGAAATGAAGAGATTTGATTGAGCTTTGGGCAATGGATTTGCTTGGAGCGTCTAGTTGTCCGTCGGTGTATGGCATTTTTAATTATTTTTTTCTGTGAAGGTTGCCTTAATTGTATAATTGTCAAAAAAAGTGAAAGTGCTGTTAAATCGAGAGCATATAAAAACTTTTTTAAACCCGATATCCTCGTAAATTGGAGGTAAGTGAAGCATACCAAACCCCTCCGCTCCTCTTCGGGCTCTTAAAAACTGTATAATTGCTCTCGCTTCTTTTTCTGTTCTCATATCGAATGAGGCGGAGAAGCTGATTAATCCGTTGTAGATACCGTCTTGGAAGCGTTGTTCGTATCCATTTCCGAAAGCGATAGTGGTTACTCGTGGAGAGTGATCTACTGATGCATTATAGGAGGGTTTCCATATAAATTGAGTTCTGCGTACCCCATTGGACGACATATTTCCTCCCCAATATAGGCTGTTAACTCTGGGTAACCTGTTAGTAGAGTATGGGCTTTGGCCATCGAAAGTCTTCAGGGCATAATAATAGTATATCTCCTTTGGTATCCCTTCTGTTCCCCCTTCGAGGAAGACAGGTGCTTGCACTATATCATTTTTGCGGTACGTTTTCGTAGGGTCATACTCGCCAACGTTATAAATACTATTTATTGCCATTTCTCCTTAAACCTTTATTTATTATATTACACGCAAAAAGTAGTGTAAAATAAAGATAAGGTAATGTTAGGAAGAATTAGGAGAGAGGCGGAGAGTATCACGATAAATGGTACCGGAATACAAGGCGTTCAATCCGTTTCGGCCCAGTACGATTCTGTGGGGGCTCCTGTCCGAAACTTGGGGATAAACAGTATAAGCTACCTTCCGGAGGGTCCACAAACGGCAACTTTAAACGTCAATACTCTTCTTACTTACTTTGTTTCTCCATCGGCTCCTGCCCGGGATCCCGAAGTAATGCAAAACCTTACGGGAGACGCGCCTTTTAGTGGGATTGTTGGTTACGGAACCAAAAATTTTATTTTTACTCAGGGGTATCTGGAGACCTACTCGGTCAACTGCTCTATTGGGGAAATACCTCAAGTATCCACAACCTCGGTGATTTATGGAGATTTTGGAACTGGAACTTTGGATAATGTTCCTGTAGATACTTATCCAAGTACTCTCAGTATACCCAGTTATAGTTCAATAGAGATCAATCTTGATACGTTTAAGACTAATAGGGTAAGTTCCTTTAGCGTAGATATAGCTACTCCCCGACTTCCCTTATATGTAGTGGGAAGCGATGTTCCTAGTGGGGTTATTGCCGGATCTCCAGTGGAGGTGAACGTCAACTTCGCTATCGAACCGGATGATTATGAGATAAAAAACATGAGGTTAGTTCCTGATGAGACGGTTTTTCAGAATGCAATAATAACTTTGAAAAAAAACAACTCAAATACTAAATTATTAGAGTATTCTTTTAATGATATGTTATTAACGTCTGAATCGTTTCAAGGGGACGCCAATTCTAACGCAATGATGAACTTTAATCTTCGTTCATTCATTTTAAGATAAAAAAGGTGTAATAATTACAAATAAAGGTTATGGCAACGGTATTTTATGATAAGGCGGCGGTAAGCGTCGATTGGGGCACGGCAGGAGAAACTCTTTTAGCTTCTGATTTTACCGTTAATCTCTCCTCTTCCGCACAACCTCTGTATGTGATAGGAAGTAAGGGTTCTTTAGGTCAATTTCCAACGTCGGCCCGGGTTGGCGATGTTTCTTTTAATTTTATTACCTCTCTTACTGGAGTGAATTATGGTCAGAAAGGAAATATTATTAATTTTTTGGCTAGTGGGATAAAACATTCCATAGGGTCAATGGCCTCCGGCGTTACCATAAGCGGGGCAGGCGTCAAGGGGATCGGGTTTTTGAATTCTTACAGTTTGAACGTCGCCAGCAATTCTCTTTCTTCCTCCAGTGCAAGTTTTACCTTCTATGGGTCTGGGATGCAGCTTCCGGTAAGCGGAAGGTTAGCTGATTCCACCTCTACTGTTGGGATTGGCTCGTCAACTTCTTTATCAACTGGTGTGGTTCACGGTAGGTATACTCCTCTAACAACACTGAAGACTACTATAAACCCCGGAGGAGGAGACGCACAGCAAGGAACAGTTTTCGGCGCTGACTACTCGATTTCTTTTAACCATAGTCCTGTTTATAAGCTTGGCCAAGAGTTTCCGGTTCTATCTCTTTATACCACTGCTCAGGAATCTGTCAATGTAACGGAAGATATTTTCCAGTCTGGGTTGGCATTTGACGAAGCTGCAAATAATTATCTTATCGACCTGCATGGTCTTGATACCGACTCCACTAATGATAAAATGCAACTAGAGATGATCTCAGGTAAGCAGGCCTCTACTTCAATGAGCGCAGGTTTAGACGATATAGTAAGAAGCCAAAAAACTTTAACTGCCGCCTATTAATGTGCTTTATACCGCAAATAACGCTAAGCTTAAAATCGATGGGAATGAAATCATTGCCCTTAGTGCCTCTATCTCTTTAAGTGCCTCTGTTCAGCCTAGGTACGATTATGATCAACGGAATACTCACACTTTCATTCCTACTAACGGAATAGGCGGAAATCTTAGCTTCAGTTATTATTTGACTGGAGCGGATTATTTTAAGCAGTTTATCAGCGGGCAGGGAGAGCCTCAGGGAAGCTTGGCGCAACAGGATCGCAATGAGTTTGGAAATCCTATTTCTGGGAATTTTGGAGGGCTTAATTTTCAAAGCGGATATTTGACTTCCTATTCGGTTAGCTTTTCTCCTAACTCTCCTGTTGTTGCTAATGCAACAGTTTCTTTCTTTGATGACATGAGTAATACAACTGGTAACAGTTGGGGGCACAGTGATTTTGAGCCCACAGAAACCCCTGCCCCTCAAATTGACACTATTTTAAATTGTCGAAATGCTTCTGTTATTCCGGGGAATGGTAGCTGGCACCCCGCAGAGCAGCTTCAGAATATAGATAATTTTATAGCTGGGACATATAATTATTCCATAGAGGTGAATCCCGTTTACTTAATGGGAGAAACAAAACCCAGTTCCGTAAGTTATGGAGTTCAATCTGTAAACATGAATTTTGAGCTAGATAACCCAACAGGGTTTTTACCTTACAGTGGAGCAGACGCAATGATTTCTGTTCAGCTAAGAAGCAGGACAGATGATATCAGCGCTGCAGAAACCTTTACCTGCTCAGGAATAATCAATCAACGCAGCTTAGCGTCCGCCCCAAACCAGTATATAAAACATACTATAAATATAACCGAAAACGATGTGTCGGAGTTCGTTGTAGAAATCCCAGCCATTTATGACAACGCGGGAGGAAGCGTTGGTATAGGAAGCACAGCATAATAAATTAAAATGCCAGCTACTTTTCATCCCAAAAAAAGGTTTCAGATTAGCGGTACGAACGTTAATTTTGTTCCTTCGGTGTCGTTTGGGGGGGCTCCCGTGGAGGAGTTGGTTTACGAGGGTACTACCGGAATTTCGGGGGTAGTTCCAGCGGATGCTCTTACCTCTGAGCTTTTTATAAACAATGGAGTAGGACTGGCTCCGTACGGAATGATGCAGGTCGTTTTGGATTCTGAGAGTCAGGTGGTTGGCGGTTATTTGGATGAGGATACTGTTAGTGGAGAAGCTGGATCATTAATTAGTATTACTGGAGAAAATTTTTACCACATAACAGAAGTTAAGTTTGGGGAGGCTTCGGGCTTATTTAATGTGGAGTCCCAAGAGGATCTTACGGTTCTCATTCCTACTAATGCTGGTTATGGGGGAATAACAGTTTTTTCTTCGGAAAGAACAGGTCTAGTTGGAAGCATAACAGAAGCCAGCGGAATTTCCCCCAACTTTTTTGTTCCTATTGCTAATGTAACAGGTTTGAGTTCCGGGACTTTGACGTCTGGAGAGTCCTTGGTTATACAGGGAGAGTCTTTGTCGGCTGTAACGGGAGTTTCTTTTCCAAAAATGGAAGTTCATCCATCAGCTATTTCGGTCTCTTCTGTTACCCCTACTTCGTTGAATCTTATAATTCCTAGTGGGAGAGTTCAGGGTTCTCCGACGATGCATATGAGAAGCGGAATAACAAAGCAGTCGCTTCCTCAGATTTCTTTTTCACAATCAGTTGAAGTCAAGGATATTAACCTTACTGGTCATAGAGGCTCTATTTTGTCAGTTTTTGGGCACAATTTCACAACAGGAACCCTTCATCCCATAGGAGAAATAGAGGGGTCATCTCCCAGTCGAAGTGGTTACTTGGTTGGATTTGGAGACTCGACAGGAATGTTCGATTTAGACCCTAGCTACGAGTCTCCTGTTATTGAGGGGTTAAGAAGACTGTCAGGGGTAATTCCTCTGGATACTCCGATAGAAATGAACAGTGGTCTCGTTGGGGTAGGAACAAATACGGCTTCTCTAATCAAAAAACTGCCATTAATAATATATAAAAACGACTTTCCTCTTCAGTATGCGAGCACAGGAAAATTTAGGCCAATTCCAGAAGCCCCCGTTGCAAGATCAGTCATACCTAGCTCAGGAATATCGGGAGATTCGTTAATTATACAGGGCAATAATTTATTTTCTGTGTCAGGGGTTGTTTTTAGTGGGTATGCAGGAGCAGGAAATGTTGGATCAGGCGAATCGTGGAGTGCTTTGGACGTTAGCCAGATCTCCGTTAACGGAACAGAAATTGAGGTTAGGGTTCCCACTGGGGTCGCGAATGCGGTTTATGAAACTAATTATGGACTGGTTATTTCGGGGTCTTTTGGGGAAGCTCTATCCGGGATACCTGCTGATTATAGTAATCCCCCCTTTGTTGCTTTTGGTTATTCTCAGATAGATGCTAATTATCCTATTCCCAACGGGAATGGGGTTGAGACGTTGGTGAGGCCCGGTGATACCGGAGTTATTGTGGGGAGCGGCATTTATACAGGGACTAATGTGTTGGTTTATAAGAATAGCGTTAGCGAGTCCAACCTGATTTCGGAGCTACCCGTGAGCGGATATAGCAATGACGGGACGAACAGTACCGTAGAGTTTACCTATCCAAATGCTTTTTCTTCTGACCCGACAGATTTTTACCTAAGCCTGAAAAACTATAGAGGAGATTCTCTAAATAATAAGACGTTCAAAGCTTTTCGGCAACCAGTTATTAGTGGTTTTACTCCGTTGAGTGGTTCTTATGGAGACATCATTACTGTAACGGGATTTTTTGGTATTCCAGCGTCTACGTGGTCTTCCTCTAATCTGGTGGGGCCAATCATCCCGAGCGGAGTATCTATAGGAAGCCATATAGTTCCAGAAGATTCTCAGTTTGGGGGCTCAAATGTGCCGGTGTACCTGTCTAATCAAAATCAGATATTATTTGAGATTCCAAAAAATTCCAGCAGTGATATAATAACTATAACAACTAGTGGGGGAACAGCCTCTAGCCATCAAATATTGACGGTTTTTCCGCCCAAACCTTATATCAGTGGGTATTATCCCGGAACAGGGGAAAAGCCGTATACCGCAGGAACAAGCAACACGGGTTTTCTTGGGGATCAGGTTTTTGGGAGAGGCAACTTTATAACGATAACCGGAGAAAGAATGAATCTTGTTACCGGTGTTTTGTTTTCCGGAGAAAATGATTTGGTAGGGGTCTCCTCTTTTTATAATCAAGCTGGTTCTTCGATAACTTTTAATGTGCCTGCGTCTATAAATCCAGAGAGCGGAAATTTTATACTGAAAGATTTTCAAGATAGATCCACTGATAGCAGTATTTCATCTTCTATTTCAAACAAGTTTCCTTTTCCTTTGCATATAGCTTCTGTGTCGGGTTTGTCGAGTCAGGTAAGATACGGTAGGCCTTTTACTTTAAGTGGACAAAACATTACAGGATTAATTCCTCGTTTTAGTAATCCCGTTGGAGGTCTAACTGGTTCAATTGATGAACCTACGTATAGTGTTGACGGCGATGGCGTTGAGACGCTTACTGTAAGTCTTCCTCGAGGGATAGTTGCTGGATCCGTTTTTATTTCGGGACGAGGAAATCCTTATGTTTTGGAGACTTCGGAAACTTTTCTGCCTCTGGCTTCTGCCGCAAATATCACTCCGGGCTTAGGGCAAAGAACAGTCACAACTGGAGACAACATACTTATAACGGGCTATAATGCTTACAATCCGTCGGCACAAAGCGGATCTTTATTAGTTGGTATAACTGGAACAGGAAATAAAGACGATAGAGCCGAGGTTTATTTTTATCCGGTGACCGGTTATGTATCTGGGGACGCGGAAATACCTAATTGGACTGGATTTCGAGATGTTATAAATTTTCCACTAGATAGTGGGTTCATCGGGACCGGACGTTTTTTTATAGTAAATCCGTGGGAAAATTTCGATGATATTAATAGTGAATTTATCTTTTCTGAGAGTGCTAAAACATTAAATGAGCAAATAAACTCTTATCCTTTCCAGTATACTATTCAGGGGACTCGGGTAAATGTTACTGGGTTTGATCCTGTTAGGGGGGTTACTGGAGATAATGTTACGGTTTCGGGAGAAGGTTTTACGTCTGTTTCAGGAGTATTTTTTGAGATCCCCGACGGGCCAGTTTTAGAGGCTGACTTTACGGTTGATTCTGATATTCAAATAACCGCGACGATTCCGCAGGAAGGGATAGAGGCTCGAGGAATGACTAGTATTCTCCTTTCTGGAGGAACACATGATACGATACCCGATTTTGAGATATTGCTGGACACGGCTGCTGTTAAGTTTAATATTTTAGAAGAAGGGGATGTTCCTGCGGACAGCACGAGAACTGCCCAATTTTCTACCGAAGAGACACATGACGGAGTAGTTTACATTGTGACAAAAACCGTATTCCCAGACGGAACTATGGCTATTGTAAGCAGTGTTCCCAAGCCTTAAAGATCCGCTTCTCCAATATCAATAAAATAAAGCAGCCGATAAAGTTTATCTATACCGACCTCCTCGTTTATAAGATCAATGGGGGCTTCCATATTTAGGTTTGAGTTGGGGGTAGTGATCCACTCAGCTACATAGTCATCATCCATAACAGAGCAGCATTCATTAACGAAATTAACAAATTGGATTAAGTTTTCTTTTTCAATTTTCACGCTGGAGGTATTTAGCATTAAAGGGGACGGACACTCTCAATGAATTCGTTGGGTTTGGATCAACATAATGACTGAGCCACGAAGGAAATATGACGATCTTCCCTTCTTTTATTTTGTAGGTAAAAAAACTACTATCATAAACGTTGTCTGAAGAATACCAGTTTTCATCTTCTTTGCTTTTTGGGTTTGGGGAACAGAACCTCTGTTGGGGACGTGGGTCTAGGAAGTGGATAAACCCAGAGTTTTCAGGGAAGGTAACATAATAACAACCAGAATAATCGTTTCCCGGATGAGAGTGGGGAGGGTTGAAGTTTCCTTTTTGATTTACGTTAAGCCATGGGGAGATATCTTTCCATTCCCCCTCGTGCCAATCGTGCCCTTCTTCAATGCGTTTTAATAATTTTAACACTTGCGTTTGAAAAAAAGAAATAAGACTTTTGTCTTCGTCAAAACACAATTCGTCTCCGCCGTAAGAAGTTTGGGATGGGTTTAGGTTATTCTTCTTTAGGTGATTTTGAGATTTGGGAGAGGAAACAAAATCAAGAACTTGAGGCTTGAACTGATCGTGATAAGGAAAATCAAATTCCCAAAAATCAGTAACAAAAAGATCGTGTTTCATCGTTACGAGTCTTTGTACAAATCCAAACACAGAGGATCTTTTTTAAGTCGTCCCGATTTTTCATACGCTTCTTGGCGTATCTCAAGGGGTATGGAGTGTTTGTTTCTGGCCCAGTTTGTCATTTTCCGCAAGCGGTTTTCCATTTGGGAGAAGAGTCTATATTTAAGGGAGTGTTCTCTGTAGGCATCGAATATTTCTTGTTCGGTGTCCCACATCTTTTGCGTCTCTTCCGATTCTTTCTTGGTTGATTCTACCCTGAAGTTAAGAAGCTCCTTCTTGTCTACCCTGCCTTTTTTAAAAGTAAATTCGCATTCTATCCAATATTCGTCATTATATTTGCTTGTTAGGTGGTCATAAAAGCGAATGACAACATTCTTTTTTACTTTCTCCCACTCTTCGAAGGGGAGAGCCTCCTTTTTCTTTTTGTAAAGGTATTGACGGTGGACTTTGTAAAGATCCATCAGATTGTCCAAGTCTTTGGTCTGAAAGAGGGGGTTTTTACCCAACATCTTCTCGTCTTCTTTCTTCAGAAGTCCCCGCAGATACCCCTTAGGAACCATTATTTCGTCGAACATACCCATATTAAACCTTTGAGTTTTCTTTTTTGTATCTAACCCCACATCCGTGAGCTGTAGTCGTGACAGTCTCGTTAATTACAAAAGTTATTTTTTCTGAGGTCAGACCAGTATTAATATCAATGATTGAGAGCTTTTTTTTCAGAAGGTTGTCGACTACTGTAAGGGCCTCATACTCATTATCCTCAACTTCGATATGGCAGAGGCAAGTAATTGTGGTTTTGCTAATCATTACCTTCTTCGAGGAGCGCTTCTGTGATAGTGGAAATTTCTGAGAAGGGGTCATCTTCTTGTCCCACGTTAGCCAAAGGCATAATACTTCTCGCTACCTCGGGAGAAACCCCTTTCTTGAGTAAGGATCGATAAAGGCTGGCCCCTTTTCCCAAATACTCTCTTATCTCAGACAATAAAAGTGCGTTGTTCAATTCAAGCTGGGTCGACAGTGGCTGCTGTTAGTTTTGCTTCCAGTACTTTAACCCTTTCGTTAGCTTCGACGGCTCTGTTAGCCGCTTCCGAAGCCATAGAGTCTATGTCTTTAGCTTGGGCGCAAGCTTCTTCGGCGGCATTTCTCGCGTCGTTGGCTGCGTCTTGGGTAGCGGACGCACAGCGCCGTGAGGATTCTAACATTAGTTTAAGATAATGGGACATATATTGTTATGTTACTATCTATTCTCCTTTTTTAAAACTTTCTTTTAGTTTCTCTAACTCTTTTACAAAATCGGCTGCCATTTCTACTTTAATAGCGTCTTCGTCATCCATAAGCGGCATATAGACTACTATTTTTTTATATTTTTCTATTAAATTATAGATTGATTGGTAGGTTTTATGGGGCTTTCTCCGTTCAAACTCTGATATGTTCATTTTTTTTCTCCATGTTATTC
>TARA_R110000851_G_scaffold291462_3_pt1 | contig 16706 bp, 14 predicted proteins | sample TARA_R110000851 | Tara Oceans TARA_R110000851 (sample SAMEA4397627) | marine metagenome | biome: Polar Biome; feature: [DCM] deep chlorophyll maximum layer (ENVO:01000326); material: water (ENVO:00002006), including particulate matter (ENVO:01000060) such as... | depth 17 m | reverse complement strand
GAGTTGAGTCTGCAGTAGCTCACCTAAATACTATATCTGAAGAGGTATCACATGATAACGCTAGGATAGCTCAGATAGCCACGATATCAGCTAATAATGATAGTGATATAGGTAACCTTATAGCTTCAGCAATGAAGAGAGTATCTGCAGACGGTGTTATAACTGTTGAGGAAGCAAAAGGTACGGAGACTTATGTTGACGTAGTAGAAGGGGTTCAATTTATTAACGGGCTACTTTCACCTTACTTTATAACAAATACAACCAAGGCTATAGCAGAGTTTGATAATCCCCTAATATTTTTATACGGTAAGAAGATAGCTAACACTAAAGAAATCCTACCTGTTGTAGAGTTGGGGTTACAATCTGGTAGACCTTTATTAATTATAGCTGATGATTTAGAGGGGGAGGTTATTTATACCTTAGCTCAGAACAAGATGCAGAAAGGCTTTAAGATAGCAGCTGTTAAATCACCTTCTTACGGTGAGAAGAGATTAGACGCTATGGAAGATTTAGCTTTAATTACAGGGGGTGTTTTGATTACTGAAGAGAAAGGTATTAAGTTAGAGGACTTCACAATTGAAATGTTTGGTGAGTCTAGCAAGGTTACAATATCTGCTGAGTCTACAACTATTGTAGAGGGGAGAGGATCTTCAGAATTAATAAAAGAAAAGGTAAGTCAACTTAGAATACAATCTCAAGAGGCTAAACAGGAGTGGGACTCTATGGGGATTGATAAGAGAATATCTAGACTATCTGGTGGCGTAGCAATTATATATGTGGGGGCTAACACTGAGGTAGAGATGAAAGAGAAGAGGGATAGAATTGATGATGCCTTGGGAGCAACTAAAGCCGCAGTATCCGAAGGGATTGTAGCTGGTGGAGGAGTAGCCTTACTAGATTGTATTTCTACTTTATCGTCTGTAAGGGTTGATAACGAAGACCAAAGGATAGGTGTTGAAGTTCTTGCTAAAGCAATGAGAAGACCTTTTGAACAGATACTACAAAATGCTGGGGAAGACTTATATATTATCTCAAGAAAGGTAGATAGATTAGGGTACCCTATAGGATTTGACTGTAAGAATAGCGAGTTAGCAGATATGTTAGAGGAAGGCATTATTGATCCTAAGAAGGTTACTAGGGTAGCTTTAGAGAGTGCTGCGTCAGTAGCTTCTTTGATTCTTACTACAGAAGCTACGATAAGTAAAATTAAGTAAGATATGAAAACGTGTATATTTGACGTAGAGGCAAACAGCTTAAATCCTGACAGGATATGGTGCTTAACAGCAGCTATCAATAATGGAGATGGCTGGGTTCAAAAGACTACAACCGACTACGATGAAATGCGTAAATTCTTTAAAGGGACTGATATAATAATTGGTCACAATATAGTACTCTGGGATATTCCACATATGGAAAGGTTATTAGATATTAAGATAGAGGCTACAGTTATAGATACCTTAGCCCTATCTTGGTACCTATACCCAAATAGACCTAAGCATGGTCTAGAGATGTGGGGAGTTACCTTTGGGGTACCAAAGCCTGTAGTTATAGATTGGGATGACCCTAAACTACTACCACTTTATAAGCATCGTTGTCAAGAGGATGTTAAAATAAACTGTAAACTTTGGGATAAACAATTAAAAGACCTACAGAGAATTTATGATGACCAAGATGGTATAGAGAGTCTTATAGAGTATATAATGTATAAGATGGATTGTGCTAGAGCTGCTCAGAAGAGTAGATGGAAATTAGATGTAGAGTTATGTAAATCTTCACAAGAGAAACTATCTATAGAGAAAGAGCTTAAGGTTATAGAACTTAAGAGTATGATGCCAGATGTGGTTACTATGAATATTATGGAGAAGCCAGATAATATGTTTAAATCTCCTAAACTACATAAGAAGCCTAAGACTTTTCAAAAAGGAGATGGAACACTTTCAGCAGCTGGGAAAAGGTTTAAGATTATTTGTGATTCTGTAGGAGAGGATGCTTATAAGGTTGACTCTGTAAAAGTTCAGAGTAAAGAAATAACTGCTAGAGGACTTAAGTATATCGAGCTTAGGGAGAGCTTAGGTATTCCAGAGACTAATAATGACCCTATAGAGTATATAGATAAGACTGAAGAGCCTAACCCGAACAGTCATAAGCAAATGAAAGACTTTCTTTTTAGTGAGGGTTGGAAGCCTATTACCTTCAAGACCAATGACAAGAAAGAGGAGATACCTCAACTTAGGGTCGAGATAAATGGTGAGAAGCAACTATGCCCATCTGTAAAGAGGTTATTTAAAACTCAACCTAAGTTAGAAGCTCTAGAGGGATTAAGTGTATTGACACATAGATTAGGGATACTAAATGGTTTTTTAGAAAATGTTGATAGTGATGGTTATGTGATAGCTGAGATACAAGGTCTTACTAATACCTTGAGGTTTAAGCATAGAACTATTGTTAATTTACCTTCAGTAAAGAAACCTTACGGGGATATTGTTAGGGGGGTATTAATTGCTCCAGAAGATATGGAACTTTGCGGTTCTGATATGTCTTCTTTAGAGGATAGAACTAAGCAGCATTATATGTGGGAATTTGACCCTGAGTATGTTAAGGAGATGCAGACACCAGACTTTGATCCTCACCTAGCTTTAGCTGAATTTGCTGGAGCGTTAACCCCTGAGCAGGTTTTAGCTCATAAGGAAAAGAGGGAAGACCACAGCTCATCTAGACACCTATACAAGACAGCTAATTATAGTTGTACTTATGGGGCTGGGGGTAAAACCCTAGCAGCTACCCTTGATATTCCAGAGAGTGAGGGCTTTGGTATAGTGGATGCCTATAGAGCTAAGAATTGGGCTATTAATGCTATCTGTGAGGTACAAACCATTAAATACTTTTATAAGATGCCAGACGGTAGACTAACCCACAAGATGTATAAAGGTAAAGACCTTATATCAGTAGAGGGTGACTCTAAAGCGACTAAGAGAGCTAAGTATTCTTTAGCAAATAAGGCTGTAGAGATGTGGTTATTTAATCCCGTAAGTAAATTCTGGTACTCACTTAGATACCCTAAAGATATATTCTCAACCTTAAATCAAGGTACGGGAGTATTTTGTTTTGATACGTGGATTAGAAACTTTAGAAAGAAGAGACCTGAGTTAACAGGGCAGATGCACGATGAAGTAATATTATGTTTAAGGACAGGTGTTAGAGGTAGATGTGAGAAATTATTAAGAGATGCTATTAGAGAAACTAATGAGCAATTAAATTTAAATAGGGAGCTAGATATAGATGTTCAGTTTGGTTCTACCTATGCTAAAATACATTAATTATATATGGTCAGAAAAGGAAAAAAATGGACTAACGCTAAAGAGGTTATATACGAGGGTATTAAATTCGGGTCTAACTTAGAGCTTACAATGTACAAACTCTTAAAGGAAGCTAAAATTAAATTCAACTATATAGGAGCTGAGAGAGCTAAGTACACTCTTCTAGAGGACTCAACCTTCGAAGGTAAATGCTACGAGAGGTCTCAAAAAAGAAGTAAAGAAATGAAGGATACCCCTAAGATACTTGGAACAGGGTACACCCCAGACTTCGCAGCTAAGGATGAATCTTGGTTTATCGAGGTTAAGGGTAGGAAGCTAGGGGACTTCGGAATAAGGTGGAAACTGTTTAAGAGGAAATTAAATGAGAGAGATCCTACCCCAGATTTATATATGCCTACTAGTAAGGTAGATTGTGAACAGGTAGTTAAAATTTTAAATAATAAATAAAACCGTATGACAGAAAAAAAAGAAGCGTTTAACACTTGTGAGAAGCTACACAATGACGTAACAGATCTGTATGAAGCCTTAGCAGACGAAGAGAAAATCAAGGCTGTTAACGCAATTAATAGGATTAGGAAGTCCCTAGATATGATTAGGGCTAGAACATTATTAAGTGGAAACTAAAATAAACGTATGAAATATAAAAATTTAACAGAGACAGACAAGGACGTAATTATTAAGCTTTATCAATCTGGTGACCCTAGAGATGAAGTCCAAGGGTTGATAGCAGACCGCTTTGAGGTTCATAAAAGAACTGTAAGAAAGTGGGCTAGTAAACTTGGTATAGGTCAGATGACTAAGAATATTATTAATCCAGCGAGGATTATGATATATGATATTGAAACCTGCAGGGTTAGGGCTTGGGTTTGGTGGACTGGGAAGGGTTATACCAATCATAACAACCTAATTGACGAACCTAAGATTATAACTATCTCTTGGAAGTGGTTAGGAGAGGAGAAGATACACTATGTAACGTGGGGTAAAGACCACTGTGACAAACAGTTAATGATAGACTTCTTAAAGGAATATAACCAAGCTGATATGCTTATAGGGTATAATAATGATAGGTTTGATAACAGGTGGATAAATGCCAGAGCGATGAAGCATAACCTAGACGTTAATATTCACGTTAAGTCTTATGATATAATGAAGGAGGAGAAGAAGGTCTTCAGAGTTCCTAGTTATTCAATGGCTTATATGTCAAAGTATTCCAATGTAGTTCATAAACAGGGGCACGAAGGTATTCATATGTGGAACATGATTCAGACAGGTACCCTCGAAGAACAAGCTGAGTATTTAGAGAAGATGGTGATCTATAATATCGGTGATATAGCAGCTACTGAGGAGCTTTATCTAAGGCTTAGAAAGTACTTTGGACATAGAACACATCTAGGAGTTCTTAAGGGAGGAGAGAGGTTCTCTTGCCCTGATACAGGAAGTCTTAACGTAGAGTTATACAGGAGGTTAGCTACAATGGCTGGGACAGTTCAGATAGTAATGAAGAATAAAGATACGGGAGTTACATATAAGATTTCTAATAGTCAGTATATGTCCTTCTTGGATTACTTAATTAATAATGAATAAAATAAAATAAATATGAAAATAGTAACAATAAAAACAAATGGTAATAGTTTCTTAGGTACTGTAAGATACGTAAGGGCTTATGAGAAGTTAGCAGAGAATGTAGCGAACATCCCTGTAGAGGAAATAGAAAAGTTAAATGAAAAATATCAATCATGAGCCATACAACAGTAAAGACAACCTTTGAACAGAGTGGCGACTATGGTAGTACTGAAGTGTTAGAGTTATTTTGTCACCATAATCATAGTTGTGATATCACCTCTTTTCACTATAAGGATGGAAGTTTCGTAGATATGTGTTTTGAAAGCTGGTCTATAGACGGTCAAGATAAATGGGACGCAGTGCAAAGACTTTGGTTCCCTTTTAAAGAGGAGTGGGGTAAAGAATTAAAAGAAGGTGTTGAGTATTATAAAAGGGAAGACTTAAAAAATTAAAATAAAATAAAATGAGAGAATTAAAAAAGTACAAAGAAGAAGACTTACTGTTCTATGATATAGAGACAGCTACAGTAGTCAAGGAGTTAACACCCGATACACCATTATATAATAGTTGGGAGTATAAGGTTAATAAAGAGGGAGAGATGACCCAAGAAGAAATCTTAGAGTCCTTTAAAAAAGAGGCTGGGCTATACCCAGAGTTTTCTAAGGTTATATCTATAGTAGTAGGGAAGATTGTTGAAGGTAAGATAGCCTTGATTACTATTGATGATGAAGAGGAAAAAGAATTGTTAACTAAGTTTAATACTATAGTAGACCGTAATTCTAATAGTACCTTGACAGGGTTTGTTAATATTGGTTTTGACACTCCTTTTGTCTTTAAGAGAATGCTAATTAATGGTATACAACCTAGTAATAGTTTAGATTCTTCAGGGTTAAAGCCTTGGGAAGTTGCTGAGTTAGATTTAGCTATGGTGTGGAAGGGCACTAGTTTTTCTAGGGCATCTTTAATCAATATTGCTACAGCATTTGGTTTACCATCACCAAAGGATGATATATCAGGAGCTGATGTTGGTAGAGTTTATCGGAATGAAGTTGGCGGTCTTAAAAGAATCTCAGCTTACTGCAGAAGAGATGTAGTTACCACAATCAACATCTTTAAAAAGATGAGGTTAGAGGACGCTCTTGAATTATCTAATGAGGGTATTGAAGACCAACCGTTAATACTAAGTTTATTTGGCGGGGGTAAGTACGGAGCTAAAGAGAAGAAAGAACTGACAGCAGTGTTTTTAGGTTTGTCTGAAAAGGAAAGAGAGATGGGTTATGTTATACTTAACTCTATTGTTTCTGGGGCTAAAGGAAAAGTAACTAAATTAACCAAAGTCCATGTTAAGGCTTTAAAAGAATCGTTCAATGAGTAAAATATTAAATTTACCAAAGACAGATGGGGATGGGATTCCTTATCTGTCTTACTCCCAAGTAAACACTTGGAAGAGAAGTAAGAGAGATTATATTAGACAGTATTTTCTTGGTGAAGGTTTCACTGGAAATGCTTACACAGACTTTGGATCCAAGGTTGGTGAAGCAATTGAGAATAATGATTTCTCTGGGTTTACTTCAGGGGAGCAAGACTTCTTAAAGACTGTACCAAGGTACGATGAATTTGAGAGAGAAATTAGATTAGAGTTTGACGGTTTCTTTATTAAGGGATTTATTGACACTAATATGTTAGCTGAAGTAGGTGTAGGTAAAAAACCTTTCGTACCGATAATAGCAGACTATAAGACAGGGGATATAGCTAAAAAGACAGCTGAGTATGAGTCAGATAATTATATACAGTTAGAGATATATGCTGCAGCAATGGAACAGGAGTATGGGATACTACCAAACTACGCTGAGGTATTTCTAATAGGAAGATCTGGTAACGCCTTTAAAGGGGAAAAACTTAAGCTTACTAATGAGTTTATCACTATCACTAGAGAAATTACAGAGGGGAAGATAAAAGAAGTTAAACAACTCCTTCAAGACACAGCTGAAGAGATATCAGCTTATTATACAGCGTACCTTAAATTAAACCTAACATAATGGGAGCGACAAAAAAAGAGAAAGTTAAATCTGCCTCTGAAAGATTAAGAGGGGTATACTACAACTTGTGGAAGCAAGATGACCAAGGATTCGAAGAGTTCGAAGACTTTTATAACTCTAAGATGGAGTTATTAATTACACATTTTAAACGATTAATTAAAAATTAGGTGTAAAAGTGTGTTCATTATATTGGAGTGTTCAGTGTACATGAACAAGCTGAAATAGTGAACACACCATCTTAAATTAAAGGGTAAAGTAATTTATAGTATATTTGCACAACACGTAACACATCTATAATGGCAATAAAAAAGACAGACCCAGTAAAGAAAAAGAAAAAACCAGCAGCTAAGAAAACCACGGTTAAAAGAGGTCAGCAATTATCCGATAAACTAGCTAAATCAGTAATCAAAGGTAAGATGACCTATGCAGGGGCTAGAAAGGTTCAGAGAAAACAAGACTCTGTAGCAAGTTTAACTACTCGTGTAGGTAAGAAAACTAAAGGTAGTTCACAGAGTTTAGGTAGCAAAAGGAAGTACACTAAAGCTAAGTTTAAAATTGATAAAAGAGGAAATAAAGTAGCTAATTAAAAATATAAATTATGAATAGTAATAAAGAAGCGTTAAAAGAAAACTATAACAACCTTAATACAAAAAGAAGTATTAAAAATACGAAGGGTGTTATGTGGAAATCTAATAGGCGTAATAAGTCTATTTAAAATTAAAAACCCCCTCTTCCTTAATTGGTTGAGGGGGTTTTTTTTTATTTAATATCCCATCTTCTTAACCTTCTCAAGCAGTTGGTTATAATCATCTTGTATTTTAACAAGCTCCCCCATATGTGCATCTATCCTTTTAACACTAGCTTGATAAAGCTTCTCAGTATTTCTACTAGCTTTAACATCTGACATCTTACCTTCATCTACCTTCTTAGCATACTCACCCGCATCCCTAACAAATTTTTTATCTACAGCGTCTATTCTAGCGTCTACCTTCTTAGATTTATATTCAAGGGTCTTAAAGCTACTTTCAATAGTCTTCTCTAACTCTGGCTTACCATAGGTCTGAGTCTTAATAAATTGAGATATAAGTACGTCACCAGTAGACTTAGTTCTACCGTAAAAATCCTCACCTGTAGTCGCAGATAAATAAATATCCTGTACAGTTGATGAAGCTGGTATTGTAGACCTACCTACATACATAACTTTATTAAGAATCTTTTCACTATCAGTTAAACCAGATTCCTTATACCTTGTTGCGTATGGATCTGACACGGATTTATTTCTAAAATCTTTATTATAAAAGAAAGCTTGAACTAAACCCCCAAGTAAAACATCTTGAGCCTCTGGTAGCATACCTGTCTGTCCCATCTCTGCATCCTCAGTGGTTCTGAATTGATAAGGCAACATACCTGTAACGTGTTCTAATGTACCGTCACTAGGTATATGATAAGTATAGTAAGGAGAGATAAATCTAGCTAAGTTAACCTCTTTACCACCAGCTTTAAATACTAATGGTATATCAGTGAAACCTAATCTAATCTTAGGTATATACCCCCTACCCTCTCTAATTTCTCTCTCGTCATCATCCTCTCCAGATAAACTTGAAGCTAAAATACTAATCGCTTTTAAGGTAGCTAGAAATGAAGCTGTTGTTAAAGGTCTCTTTATAACAGCGTTCTTTGTAATTCTCATAAGATCCGCTTGGAACTTAATATAAGCGTTACCAATTATAGGTGTCTTAGCAGCTGCGTCCCAAACCTTACCTACTGTAGCGTAATTCTGCATTCCATCAAATACTTTCTCTATAGCCTCAGTTTGTGTATAACCAACCTCTACTAGAGAGATATAAGCTGCTATCTTCATAATATCATCGGAGGCACCATACTTTTTAGTAGCCCATTTATCAGCGGCTACGAAAGGACTAGCTATCTTTTGCCCTACACTCTTAACCTTCTCCTTAACTCCCTTTAACCTTAAATTGTCAGACTCCGTATCCTTATTCATTCTAAGGTCATTTGTCAGTACATTAGACCCTATAATACCAGCTTTTATTAGTGTTTGGTAAACCTCACCCTTATCAGAGATAGTTTTTTGAGCAGCTGGTAAATTCTTAACCATCTGAACAGCATTAACCCCTGTTACAAAGGAAAAAGCAAAGTTAGATACTAAGTTACCAATCTGTACAACAGGGTTCCAAACAGTGTGTGATTTCTTAAGCACCTGCCTAGCTACCGATCTATCATAAATTTTAATACCGTCATAAATAGCGTCTACAAAACCATTAGTAAAGAAGTAGCCCTTGAAATCTTCAACTATATATTGTGGTACGTACATACCAGATAAAGCTCCGTATCTCTTACCCTCCACCTTTTCATACCCAGCTTTAGGTTCTGTTATAGCCTTAGTCTCAGCTATCTCTTCAGCGTAAGTCTTTACAGCTACATTTCTAGCCGTCTTAATCATTCTATTAATAGTTAAATAAATAGGGTCTGTAACCTTATTATCCACCTTCCATTGGTCAATAGCCTTTCTCTCCTTATATATATCTGGAGTAATTCTATTCATCTTTTTAACAAGACCGTCCTTTTCATTCTCAATATTTTCAAACTCTTCGTATAGACGAGCTATATATTTACCTTTATACTTCTCATATGTCTCTTCAGTTATAAAACCGTGTTGGTAATTTAACTCGTGAGTCTGTGAGTTTAAGTCAACTAATTCATCGTATAAGAACTTCTCGTTATCAGTTAGTTCTTCATAGGATAATGTTACTCCATCTTCATACATATCAGGGTCTAATACTCTATGAACTCTCATAGCTGTCTCTGGATCAGATTTAATGATACCTTGTAACTCTTTAGTTAGTTTAGCACCCATTACAGAAGCTAAATCTTGATCCCCACTTAATCGTCTAGCTCTAGCTAATTCCTTAACTGTTCTTGGTAGACCATTAAACCAATTTGTAGCTGTCTGAGATATAACTCTTGATACTTTGTTTTTACTCTCTAAACCCTTGGTAACTAGTTTTGATATAGTTGAGTCTATACCACTTGTGACATTTCTATAGAATACGTCATCCAAATAACTAAGTACTGGCATACCACTAAATAGCTTCTTAATGTTAAATTTAGATTCAGTTGGTGCCTTATCTCCCCCCTTATTATTAAACTCTTTTTTTATTGAGTCTTTAAAAGAGCCGTTAACTTTTGATTTACTTTTAGGGTTTAAGCTTTTATACCAATCAGATTGCTCTAATGATTTTAAACCTTGTTCAATAGCTTGAGCTATATCCCCTGTTGTTTCAATAACTTGTGCCACAACTTCAATAGCTGTATCCCAAGCAAGATCTAAAGCTCCTTTAGGTAATCCTGAGCTTAAGTCTTTAAGACTTTCTTTTATAGAACTGCCTGTTTTTAAATTTTTCCTGATATTATCAGCTGCTCCCTTAAATTTAGTTTTAGTGCCTTTGTTTTTAGTTGTGTAATTATTAGTGTTATCTCCAACCTCTTGCATAAAGGAATCTAATTTACTTTTGTTATTGGTGGCAATTATACCCTTAAAATTACCTGCAGTCCAATATGTTTCAACATATTTAAAACTGTTTTTAAGTAAGTTAACATAATTGTTATAGTTGTGTTGGTTTTCAGACATACCAACAAGAACCTCTTCCCCTTTAGATTTTCTTTGTTCTTCCGTGTAATATTTAGACTTATGCTTACTGTCTTTTAATTCTTCGTTATCTTTATATTCGGACTTATCATCCAATTTAAATTTCTCTTCTGTAATAAATACTCCATCTTCTTTTAAATAATTACCTACTACCTCCTCAACATACTCTTTTCTACCCTCTTGTATAAACTGAAAAACCATACTCTCATGTACCACATCTGCTTTTTCTTTTGGCTTATGTGCTTTAATATCATCAAAACCTTCGTGAAAAGCCTCTTTTATATAAGATGCGCCCTTAACTGGTTTTTGATTAAAAGATTTTTCCATCTCATTATTAGGGTCTAAATTAACACCTTTAGCCCCACTTTCTTTAACAACAGTTTTTAACCAAGAGCCTTCAGATCCACCTATATCATAAATAAGACTGTTTTTAACTCCTTTAAGTAGTTTTACTACAGCACTACCTTTCTTCACTTGATTATCTCTAAATGTAGGTATAGATGTGGCAATGTGCTCATCAAAATTACCTTTCATAGAGTCATAAATATTTCTGAACTTTTCCTGTATAGTAGAAAAAACTTGTTCGTACCTGTATTTTTTAGATGGTTTATATTTGTTGCTTTTTCCACCTACTACATCTGAGAAAAACCCTTGGGTATCTTTAGCTTTACTCTGTGGTTTATTATCTTTACTTTTTGTAATAGGGTTCTTTTGGTTTCTATTAGCTTTAAATAACTTACCTCTTTCAGTTTGTTCCTTAGAGTCAACTATTTCAATCCCTTTTGATTCAGCAAAATCATACATTATAGTAGCAATTCCTTTACGCCTGTGTTTTTCTAAAACATCTACTATATTAGCGTACCACGTTCCATCTGAGTTTTCCCACAACCCCAAATTACCAGCGACCTCTCCTTTTTCATTGGTTACTGCTAGTGAAAACCTATCTTTTCTTTTTCTGTCCTCAAAAGAGTTTACCTTCCCATTTATACCGTCAAAAATCTCTATGTCAAATTCTTCTCCTTTGTTTGTCGTGTATGTGTTTCCTTTTAATTCACCTTTTGATACAGGTTTCTTCTCTTGTTTATCAATAGTTATACCCTTGGTCTTTTCTGTAAGAGTCTCCTTTTTTGCGACAGTTGGTTTAACCTCCTTACCTATTGTCTTAGGGTTTATTACATCACTTAATTGTTGATTATCAGGCATACTAAAGAACTCAGAATTAAAGTCGCCCCAATCTTTAGTTCCATACATAGCCCCTTTACCCTCAGATATTTGAGGTATAGCCATTTGGTCTGTAACCTCTAGATAATCTTTCATTTCACTATCATCAAGGGGTCTAGATAATTTTAAAGACATAGTATCTTCGGTACCACCTTCAGACTTAACAGTTTTAATACCAGATTCTAATACTTTTACATCTTTAGGTAGTGCATCCTTAATTTCTTTTTCAGTTATATCTTCGTTAGTTTTATTCCTTTTCATACCAACATTAATAAAAGTACCCTTTGGTGCTCTTTCTATCTTAATGTCTTTTGTTCTTTCAATTACAGGTGGAATTTTGGATTTTTCTAAAACCTCAACCTTTTTTTCATCAAGCTGTTCAATCTCTAATTCTTTATCATGTTCTAACTCTTGCTTAAGATCTGGAGATATGGTTTTATCCTTTCTTATAGTAGCTAACTCTTTTCTAGCGTCCGCTGATAAGTCCCCTAAGTTTATAAGTCTATCAATATTTTCGTCAGATAGGTTCTCTACATCTTCAACAAGCTTGTTAACTCTTTCTTTATTAACCTTCTGTAGCTTATCAATCTTCTTAGTAATAACATCAAACATACCGTCAGATATATCTGGGTTAAGACCTTCACCTATCAGCTTCTTAATTCTTTTATCTGTCTCCTGTATGTTGTTTAGTTGTGCTGTATCTCCGAAGTACTGTCCTATAACAGCTCCAGCTACCTCTGGCATCCCTCTAAACATACTACCCATAATAGCACCTGACCTCCAAGCTTCAGGGAAACCATCAAATATGTGTTTACCTTGTAGTTTAGCTATATAAATATCAGCGAAGTTCTCACCAAATTGAGCCATTACTTCTGAGTTACCCTCTATTACCGAACCTTTAACTAACCCCTTAGCAAAGTTCTTACTAAATAAGTCTGTAAACTTACCTTTTTTAGCTACGTTAAAAGCTCTACCACCTTTTGCTAAGATACCTAAAGTAACTTGTTCAGATACAAACTCAGCTCCAGCTGCAAGAAAACCTGCAAATCTATCTTCATAATTAACCTCTCCTTTTAACTCACCATACTCCCTAACCTTATTACCGTATACAGACGCACTTAAAAACCCTATACCCGTACTTCTACCTAATCCAGCAGCTCCAGTACCTACTGTAACAGCTAATACTGGTAATTGTTCTGCGGAAAGTAGTGCAATTCTATATGGAGAGTACCATCTATCATCAAGCTTCGCCCCACGACTAATAGCCTCATTTTCTTTTATAGTGTCATCTAGTCTAGTGCTCCAAGAGTCCTTCATAAATTTATCTCTAAATTCTTGAGTGCTCATACCCTCTGGTTTTGAAGCCTCTATAAGTGGGTCTTGAATAGCGTCAAGTACTCCACCACCAATTCTAGCTACAGAGTTTATATAACCTATCGCTAGGTTAGTCCCTTTACCAAAATGTTTCTTTGCTAAATCAACCTCTGTTTCATATGATTGTAAATCATCATCTAAACCATTCCATTGCTCTAGAAGACCTTCATGTGTATCTATTAACCCTATAACTTTTTTATGCTCCTTAAAAAACTCTTTTTGATCGGAAGCACTTAGGTTTTTTATATAATCGTCACCTACTTCTTTAGATATACTAAAAGCGTCAGTGAAACCTTTAACTAATGGATGTTCTATAGACTCCTCTAGTTTTTCTTGTGTAAACGAACTTTTCTTTAATACCTCAACACTATCATCACTTAGTTTTTCTAAGTTAGATGCAGCTCCTTCTGGGGAGAATAATTGAAAGTTTTTATATGCTTGTTGTTGATCCCCATCAAGGCTATCCATAACCTTAGCAAACTTAGAGTCCATTATCTTCGCTCTCTCTTGTTTATAATCAGTCTCTGGCATTACAGGTTCAAATTTATCTGAGAACCAAGGTTTATCAGCGAAGGGTAAAGCCCCTGCTGGATCTTCCCACATCCCTAAAAGGGTAGCCTCTAAGGACTCCCCAAAAGTTAAATTTCCAGACTCTATTCTCTCTAAATTTTTTTGTGCTGTCGCTCTGTCTTCCTTTGTAAACTTAACATCATCCTTAACGAGTGCATTAAGTTCAAGACCGTGCTTTTGTTCCGCATAGTTAGATATAGCGTCATATTGACCCTGTTGAGCTTTTGTAGTAGATAGCTCTCTATCTGTCTTAACCTTATTTAACTCTTCCTCTCTATCAGCGTACATTAAGTCCTTAGAGTCGATTTCAGCAATCTTCTCCTTATCAGTAGGGTTTTGTGTCACATACTCCTCGTAAGTGTCGGGTACAGACTCTACACCCATAGAGGTAAGTTCCTCTTGGCTAAACTCTTTAAGTTGGTCGTATATTTCTTTTCTATCGGAGTCTTGAGTAAACTCTTGTATATCCCAAGGCTTTTCAATACCTAGTTCTTTATCAGATAGTTCTATCTCTCCAATACCCGAATCCGTAGGTGTCTCCTCTGTAGTAGATGTCGAAGCCAATTCTGGATCTGTTGAAGTAGGCTCTGACGAGTCTTTTTTTTTTAATCCTAGTAAACCCTCATAGTCTTCTTGGCTATCTGTATAGCCACTTTTTTGAAATAAGGAATATGAATCCTTAACAGCCTCTGAGTTTGTGTTTATAAGTTGCTTATAATCCTCAATTGAACCGTTATAACCCCCACCTTTAAATAAGTTGTAAGAATCTAAAATTGCTTCTTCGTTCATAATTATTTTTTATTATATTTACTTGTAGACTTAACTTCAGTATTATTATCCCTTCCCTCTAAATAAGTCTTTAATTCAGCAGCGTTGTTTACACCTACAGATAAGGCTAATCTACCCATCTCTGTATCTGAAAGGGTTTTACTATATCTTTCAGATTTAGTGCCTACTTCCTTTCCTCCTTTTTTACCCCCAGAGGTGTACTTAGATAGCCCTGTACCACCATCTCCAGAGTCGGTTACTTTACTAGACTTTCTAAATTCAGCAATAATTTTACCTTCGTATAGTGTAGCACTTATTAGCTCCGCATCTTTTTGGTCTGAGTCTACACCTGATATGGCATTACTTTTATTTTTATTTTCAAAAACATATTTTTTACCTATATCTTTACTGCCACCTTTACCATCGCTTTGTGGAAATCCTTTACCTTGACCATCTTGACCAGTTACCCTCTCAGCATCATATCTTTCATTCTCTTTTTCTTGGTCGGTTTTATTAGCTGCAGCCTGTGTATTATCTGTGGTTTTTTCGTACTTCTTATCTACCCTACCCATCACTTGATCTGTTAGGTATTTTGATACAGCAAGTTTGTCATCCTCTGTAAACTCATCTCCTTCAGTCCCTTTTTTCTTTAAACCTGTAGCTTGAAATAATGCGCTGGACATTTTCTTTTTATCCCTATGTATTTTTTTAATCTCAGCGGTTAATGCAAGAGTGTTCTTTTGAGACCAACCTGTAGTGTTAATATTATACACGCCATCCTCGGTATTATTTACATTTAGCTTTTGACCTTTAGCAAATTGATTAACAAACCCTGTGTCAGTGTCGGTTATATCAAATTTAGTGTAAGCTGGCTCTTGTTTAATAAATTGTTGTAGGGTTGTTTTTTTCCACTTCTTTACGCCATCTTGATTTTCTAAGAGGAGGTGAATCCTAGGTATATTATTTTCATCATTAACTATTTCGTAGTTCTCCTTTAATAAAGAATCTATCATAGCAACGTGCTCCTCATCTACAGGGCTTACATTCTCTGCGTTATCAAGGTATTCGTCTATTGTTATTTGGGCAACCACACCAGCTTTTTGAACTATACTGTAATTATCCATTAGCTTTCTTTGGTCGTCCTGCGCTTTATTAAAGCCTGCCGTGTCACCTGATTCAAAAGCCTCTTGACCTGCTTTCTTGGCTACAGCAAAAGCATCTGAATTTGCTAGGGCGTAGTCATTTAAAGTACTTTGTAGCTCTTTATCCTGAACAGTTGAGGGGTCAAACTGACCGTCTACACCCTCTAATTTACCGTAAGCTGTGTCCCTAGCACTATCTTTAGCTGTCTTTTCAGCCGCTAGTTTTAATGCTTCCGCTTTATCCGCAGCTAATTTAGCATCTGCTTCAGCTAATAATTTATCTGCTCTTACTTTAGCAGCCGCTTGATTATTATCTGTTATAGCTTTACCTAAATAGTTTGGTGAATTTGTAAGTTGCTTATAAGCTGCTCCTCCTCCTGTTGGCATATCTTTTATATTTTTTAATTAACTTCCTTATTCTGTTGCTTTTGCGTCAAAGTATCCACCTACAGTCCCTGCCATACCACCGATAGATGATACTAAATTAGCTGTTCCTTGAGCTCCCATATCATGACCCTTGTTAAGCATCGCTCCATATCCAGCTAACTCATCTTGGCTTCTCTTTTCTTTTATAGTTTCTATTCTAACGTCATCATTAGCAGCCATTACATCTAACTCCTTTTGTTTAGCGTCTAGCCCTGCTGATATTTGTTGCGTAACCTTATCCTTTATAGTTTGGTTGCCCTGACCCATAGCCATGATACCTCTCATACCACCACCTCTAGCATTTTCATTTCTAGTCTTAAAATCCTCATTAGCTGCCTCAGCCTGCATATCAGACCCAAGTGTTGATACCTGTACGCCCTCAAATTTATTTGATAAAGGAATAGGTTCAAAGTTATCTATAAACTTTTGAGCTCTTTCTCTCATTTTTCTAGCCTGCCCCATTTGAAGTAAACTTGATACTCCACCTACTACACCTGAAAATAAACCACCTGCTAATGCTCCTTTCATAATCTTACTTTTTTTTATTATTATACAAAAATAGTGAATTTTACCTTAACCTCGTTATTAGGAGCTTTTTGCTACGTTTATATTAACAGCG
>TARA_R110000851_G_scaffold341_1_pt1 | contig 16730 bp, 6 predicted proteins | sample TARA_R110000851 | Tara Oceans TARA_R110000851 (sample SAMEA4397627) | marine metagenome | biome: Polar Biome; feature: [DCM] deep chlorophyll maximum layer (ENVO:01000326); material: water (ENVO:00002006), including particulate matter (ENVO:01000060) such as... | depth 17 m | reverse complement strand
GTTCCACAATTCGCCACTTCTTCTTATGGCAACTGGTCTGACTTTGCTTTGCCACGCTTTGACCTAATTGGTAAAAACCAATCTATATTTGTAGAAAGATTTTCTGCACCAGGCGGACCCGAGGTCAATAGTCTTGGATCATTAGATTTATATGCTGAAGAATTTTCCATCTATAATAATATAAATTTGAGAAACGCTATTGTTCGGGAGCCCTTGAATTCTTGGTATACTGATTTTTGCGGTCAATTTGGTATTAGATCAGGAAGCTCTGTAAATCCACTAAATTATAATACGCTAGCTTCTTATCACAAGGTCAATAGAAACCCAGTCACAGTAGGCTCATTTACTGGTCCATTATCTACAAATGTTACGACGAGCATAAATCGTGATAATTGGTTTATCCAGCATCAGATTCCTCAAAGCGAATTACAATATTCTTGGATCAATGATTCTTATAATAATTTAGTTTCCCAGCCGTTTGGCTTGCTTGGTTCAGGCGACGGCGGTCGAACTAACTTTACGGTGCCAAGCGGAAGCAGTTCTTCTATAGCTTCTCCGTTAGTGCAATTTATTAGTTCAAGTACATTTGAATTTCCATTTCTTACAGATGGTGAGAATTATCCGATTAGCTTTACCAACCTTCTTCCCTATTCAAGCTCTTATTCCCCAAACAGATATAAATATACTGTTGATAAACATGACATTGAGTGGGCATCACTAACTGACGCATATCTAGCCGAAAATGAAAATTTGATTTATGAGCTTTCCCCAGAAAAAGTGGCAGGTCAGGGCTGGTCTAATACAAAATTAATTAACAACTCATCCGTAGAGTTTGAATTTGACAGGGATTGGACTGCTGGGCCTGAAGGTGGATTTGTATATGCCGGTGTTGCTGTAACAAATGATCCGTCCAACGAGAAATCTTTAGCCATCCTTTCCCCTGATTATGGCATGGTATTCATCAATACACCCGGCTCTGCTGATGCTCTGCTGTATCCAATTGTGTATGAATACGACCCAGATCTCGCCCCCGATGAACCTAGATTTGCTTTCCCGAACCCTTCGCTGCGTGGTACGGGCAATATTAAGAAATGGGAAATTGGTGAAAAATTCCGAATAAGGAGAAACGACGATAAGATATTTTATGAAAGAAATTTCAAAACTCGGAATTGGCACCTATATTATGCAAGTACACGCCCTGCCAACTCCGTTAGCCAATTGTCGTCTTCGGATGCTGAATATGGCAGAGGATTTAGGGACACCCGCGATTTATATATCAATTTCTTTTTGTGGGGAGGAGCAATAAGAAATATCAAGATTGTAAATGAGGAAAACTTATTGATTCCTGGCAACGGCTATCTAAGTGGCTCAACTGATATTCCAAAAGAATTAAACATTCATCTTAACAACCTTAACGGCCCCTATGGTTATCCTTCTTGGAAACAAGTACGCACCGGAGAAAATCCGATCACTCGTTGGCAAAAAAACAATAATGTGATTACAGTCGGTCCATCTAGACTGGACTTGAAAAGTATCACACAAAATACCTCTATTACGCGACAGTCTCCTAGTGTAAGTTCGTTTACTGAGCCACCAGTTACATTCAAATATAATCCTCTGCGGACGACTTTGAAATATACCGACACCATTTTCAATCCAGGCGGACCAGGAGAAGAATTTAAAGTCTCTCACGCATTTTGCAATAATTTATATTATTTTGCAAATCAATCTGTAGTCTTATCTGATGGGTTTAATCTTCCTGCTTATACCTATCCACAACCTCAAATCACGACGGAGAAGCGACCACTTCAAATGTATGATGCCATCTACGATCAATATGTGGACACCAACAATAATGGTAGATTTGTGGATATTGAATATACAGAATTTATTTTTCCAAAAGAAATAAATACTGGTTTAAATAAAACAAGAAGTCGTGTAAACTATAAAGAAGACGCCCCTCTTTCTGGCTCATTTGCTATAGCTGATTACGGAGATGATGGGATTGATAGGGACAGTAGGAAAAGAAGAACCTTTTGGAGTAATACGTGGTAAAAAGAAGAAATAGAAAACTAGAGACTGTTATTGATGCAACTCTATCAAATGCTCTAACCGGAGTTCAATATTATAGAACTACGTTATCCAACTCTCTTGGGTATACCGATGGCTTTGCCAGTAGTATATGGCCGATGGGAACGGCAGTCAATTTCCACAACACAGGCACAAGTACAGGTGGAGACTTCGGAGAACTAAATAAATTAAATTACGATAATGTAATTGAGCTTTATACCCCGGACAATTGGGCATTTTCTATGACAGGATCATTTCTATCAGGGAGTGGGTCTTCCGCCCCCTCGGGTATTGTTATCCCTGTCACGGGGAATTATTCTAGTTCAGCGGGTATTTCTGAAATAGTTTCTTTTACAGCCGATAATGTGCCCCGCGCACGACAACCCACCTGGCAGTATGCCACTTCCTCGCTATCTGGAGCCGATGGAAGCGGATATCTTCAAGAGGGTAAAGAGGGTTTTGTTGAATTTCAATTTTCTAGTTCAGGAAACTTCAGTGCTGGTGGTTGGGAATATGCGCGAGGGCTACAATTTATGCTAATGCCCTCGGGTTCGGATTATAGCATAGGCACTTCGGGCGTGGATTGGGTCGTGAGTACTTGGAAGCCGAGTGCATCCCTTGGATTGTGCTTGGGCGATGTGTTCCCGCACGGATCGACAATAGGCGGCACGGGCTCGCGAGAGACATATAGGCCCGTTCAAGAAGGTCAAGTTGATGATACTTATGCCTCATGGTATAGATCGCCAACCATGCAAACTTGGATTGATCCCGCAGGACCGACAACCTACAACACAAGGGCAATCGGCTTGGATGGCGGTAATGTCGCTGCTGTGAAATATCCTGAACGAAGATTGACTTCAAGTTTACAAAATAAACGATTTCGAATCTTTAGAAAGAAAGGGGCAAGTCTGTGGGATGGTGCAGACTACAGTCCTTGGTCTTGGAACTGGCAAATACAAAATGATGATGGATGCTGGGTAACGTGGTCAATATTAACCGCCCGTGATGCTTCAATCATTGGTGGTGGACCGATGACGCCCGCTGAATCAAAACAACTCATGACGCAAAGTTATTATCCGATAGTCGCATTTACCGAAAATTCTGTCCAAATGTTTGAGAAAACAAGCTCATGTGTTGATGCCTCAATTGGTAATATAGAAAATTACTCTTGGACAAGAAGCCAATATTCTTCAAGACCCACAGCGTCACTCACTTATTGTTATCCATCTGGATTTATTACAAACGACACTGACACTTATCGCACCAACATTTATAAAGATTATGGTTTGATGTGGAGTGTTGCGAATGATCGTGAAAGAGTGCGTGGAAGCATTCGGTATCCCTGGTATAATTCTTATGAAGAATATTCTAGCGATATACGATATATGGGAAAAGAATACTCCATCATACCTGAGTATAGAGTATCTGAGCATATGGATGATATTATTTCCTTGGACGCGAATAAAACCAATTTTGGATTTTTGACTTTAGACGGGGCTGAAATTACTTCTTCTGGAGAGGGGTTTTTCGACGGCGTTTACGGAGCTGGAACAAATGATGATTTTTTTGAAGATCACTCTAATTCTGATTTTCAGTCGGACTTAGGCGCAATTGTATCCGATCACGAATCTATAGGTGCCAAGCAATCTAAATTTACTATTTCTTGTGACGCAATATTAAAACTGCTTCCCTATGAAGGATTTTATCCTATTACCAGGACAACTCAAATTGCGACTATTTTTGCTGACACAATTGATGTATCTTCATCTGCTGATGGATATAACGTGGAGTTGTATAAATACGACAACAATAATCAATGCTGGCAAGTGACTGCCGACACGGGATCTCTGACCTACGCAAATAATCCACAATTTAGAGGAGTTCGAAGAACAGGCTTGACAGAGCCCCTTTTTGGACCTGGAATTTTATATAATTCTATTAAATCTGGAATTTCAGTTGGATGGACAGTTGCAACAAGTTCTAATATACAAAATACATATAAGATGTATAATATGGACCCTGCGGCCCAGGGTGGCCTTGCGTCTTGGGATAGTTCTTCGGTCTTAGAACACGCTTTTCTCAACACTACCATTTATCATAATCCAGAATATGCAACAAAAATACCTTTTGATGCCTTATGGAATTTGGCAGAGTTCCCTAAAGCTGATCCGAATTCAGACATAGCGGGCGCGTATCATATAAATTATCCAGAAGCACTATCTGGTTATTTGTCTTCATCTGCTTTGTTATCTGTCTCTCCGGTTTATACTTCAAATGAAAATTTTATGACGCGCACCAAGGAGCTAGCGACAAAGGGAAAGAACTATGAACTTGCTATTAATAATTTTCTTGCAGAAACCGTAGCATTTTTCCTAAAGAGCGGAAAGTCTTCAGGAGCCGATGCCGGAAAGCTCACAAGCTTCAAGTCCGCAACTGCCCAGCAAATTGCAAATCACGCCCCAAAAAAGGGGAATACTTATTATATGAATATTGAATTATCTATGGATAAAAAGTGGACTATGTGCGAGTCTTATCATAATGAAGATAATTTATACTATAATCAAATGCCAGCAAGTTCGTCTGGTGTGGTTAATAATTTTGGTCCCGCAGATATCACCACAACAACAGATATTCCAATTAATTTTTCGTGCTCTTATAATGGTCGTTATTTTGGACCGTCAACTGAAAAGTGGAAAAATTATTGGAATGGAACTGAGCCGGTTTCTGGCGCACATTATAATGTGTGTGACCCGGCGCAAGCACCATATACTCCTCCTTATTATTATGGCACCTCTATTCTTACTTTAGAGTATACGGTTGGCGACGAATGGAGCGACTTAACCCAAAACCCATTTGTTACGATGTTTGATCGCATAACTGCGAGTTATTCTAATGACGGTATTCTTAATAAAATTTCAGAAGGAAATCTGAATAAGGATGCTGGTGCGTCAAAATTTGGCACAGGATCGTTTGCATATCTTATGGCGCAAAATGTTGATGATTCAATAGATTGGAGAGGTACGATAAATAAAACAATACCGCAAGTTCGCTCGCTGACTGAGACGACTATGACTGCCCAATTTGATCCTACAGCAGCCAGTTGGATTATTTCACCAAAATGGGAATGCCCGGTTCTTAATTTCAAAAATCAAAATATATCAAGTCTAGCAGTTTCGGGTGGTCTTCATCCAACGTGTAGCTTCTCTGCATCTGGGGGCTTCTTGGATGGTACTCCTATCGGCTTAGGTCGTGGCATGTGGAGTGGCTATGGAGAATTAGGATCAGATGATGAAGGGCTTCGAATAACGCTTGCGGAGACGCCATCAAGACCAACAGCAGCCTATAATAATTCTTTATTGAGGGCGATGGGGTTTGTGAAGGTTGGCGAACCAACTACCAAAACTTTAGGCAAGTTGTCAACAAAAAGAACACTCTCTGAAGCTGTGGTGGCTATTCCTTATGTTGATTCGAGTGTTACTGGCGTAACTACGGACAGAACTGATTCTTATTATGAATCTTTTGTAAATAAATTCTTTTTCAGTATCAATGAAAATGAAATCTATGACAATGGAGAAGTTCGATATGATCGCGCCGATCACTTGGGAGATCTCTTGAGGAATATGAGAAAGTTTGTGATACCCCCTCAATTTGATTTTATAAAAATCGACAAATCTAATAAGCCGCCAATTGCTATGTATATCCTACCATTTGAGACAATTTTAGATCGTGGTGACTTACAGGATATTTGGCAAGGAGTTCTCCCCAACGTGGGCATAACTCCACAAAAGCGAAATTCTGCAATTTCACACGACCTTGGCGCAGACGATCCTTTTTATCGAGGACAAGATATCCCAACCGATGTTAGGTGGATGGTCTTTAGGGTAAAACAAAAAGCTCATGGTGATTATTCAGAGATAACCGAAACGACTTTAGACGAGAGTTCTTTATCAAGCCAAGACAAATATACCTATAATTGGCCTTATGACTTTTGTTCTTTAGTGGAACTGGGAAAGATTCAGACTAGTTTTAAGATTAAAAAGTAATTATTATAAAGATGAAGTTTCTAAACGACAAAGAACAAGTAATTGATTTGAAAATTACACCTCATGGCAAAAGTCTTTTGTCGATTGGTCGATTCAAGCCACAGTTTTATGCGTTTTATGATGATGAAGTTCTTTATGATTCACAATATGGTGGTTTTTCAGAACACCAAAATAGTGCGTCAGTAAGAATAAAAGATATTCCTCAACTAGAAACTCAGACTTATTTTTATAGTGCAGAAAAAAAGCTCAAAGAAGAAGTGAGGCTTAGCGATGAAGAAGATGAGAGAATCAATTGGGATAGGGCTAAAGGTTTTTATACCAACAACGACAAAATGATTGCAGGAACAATATCAGATAGAGATTTTAACAAATCTCCAATTGGAAACTCTAGCCCAAATTCATCATTTGCCCCTGCGTGGAATGTTAACATAGTGGAGGGAGAAATTTTATCGTCATCAGTTACAAACCCAGGCTTAGACTTACCAATCCCACAAATAAATATGTCTTCAAGCATGGCTATGTTTTCATTGTCCAACACTCCCCAGGGAGGAAATTTTTATGAATTCGATCAAAGTGGAGACTTGAAACCCCAGAATCCTTTCAAGGGGCTGTATTTAAATGTTCTGGATAATAGAATCATTTTAGAAATAAGAGAAGAAAATACAGAGTTTGAATGGGAAAATTTTGATCTAGAAATATTTGAAGTTGAGACAGCCACAACTCCGCAAGCTCAAAACATAGGGGGATCGAATACAAAAGAATTCCTAAAGCCACTCTTTATAAAACCAAACATCAGTAACATTAGAAATAATATTTTACTGGATGACAATGAGATGCCCGCAGAGGTTCAAGTGATTACTCCCGAGTTTGCAGAATATTATTTTGATATAATTATAGATAGCGGAATAGATCCTGATCTTGTTTGCAAGAGAGCAATAAACAGACCAGAGGGCGTATTCAACCAGAGAATAATAGATTGTGATCCACAAAACGTTCAAGAAGAAGTTAGTATCGAAGATCTTTATAACCCAGGTGCAACTGTGATTTGCCCAGAGGACGATGAATAAATGGTTTATGTATCACCGCAAACACTCCCTCAACAATTTAGTTCGTTTATTCCTGTAGTGGAAATAACAAAAGTAACGATAGAGAATTCAGATCGAGGAGAAGGGCTAAGCGACTTTAAAAAAGAGGCGCTGTTTGATAGAAACCCACATATTGATTTGTCAAGAGGACAAGAGATGAATTTGGCTATCGTGGGCGGTGTAGAAACCACACAAGATAAACATGATGCCTATAAAGATTGGCAAACGCAAACAGAAACTTCAGCAAACCTCATTGTTCATTTGCGGATGAAAGTTCCCCGAGGTTCGTCAGCATTTCCTTCAGTTATGAATGTGGAAAGTGTTCGGAAGGCGATGAGAATTTATTGTGTTGTTTACGGAGGATCAAACGCAGAACAATGGTTAGAACGCGCCGCGAAAAATAATGAAAATTTTATGGCAGGAGCACGGATAGGTTCTGAAGTGTCGGAATTCGAGGATTGGTCTTCCCATCCGGGTGACGAGTTTACGGATTGGTCCAGCCCCGAGCAAGTACAGCAATCTAATGGTGAGGTTGTGGACGTTTATACAAAAACAATTCGCGTATGGGATTCGGGATCAGGAACTTCTACAGTTTCTACAATATTAAAAAATAATCAAAACATAGGAATTACTGCGGGTGCCAGCCTGTACCCAAGTGGTGGCTCCTCCGGCGCACTGGCAACGGGAGGTTCAGTTTGGTTTAGACCAATCCGAGGTCCAGTGGATACTTTGATGGTCATACAAAATGGAAAGATATCCTCAAAGAAAATAATGTACGACAATGGTAGAGAACTGCCACCAATTAATACATCACAGGTTCAAGACTTTAGAGTTCTTGCAAAGATTGAATCTATACCGCTTGACTTTTCTATGGTTGAGAAAGATTTGTTTCCCGATCTTAAATCGAATCTAAGTGGAGAAAGGATACCACTCAATTCAACTTATGATGAATTTTCCAACATATTTTTATCTCGCGATATTCAAGATAACTGTAGGTTCTTTTTCTCTATCAATTGGAAAAGCATTATCCTCAATAATTCGGTTTTTGGTAAACTCATTATGGACGCAAACGAAGCAAACTTATATGAACTCATAACAAGGACGAGAATAAATAATTTAAAGATTTCCAGAAGTAGAGTGCAGGGTAATAGTGCGGTAGATAGTTCCCCATATTATAAACCTGCTAAGGGTGTCTATTTTGATCCAATTAGTTCACCTAAAACATTTATGGAAAATGATCCACCAGATATTGTTGTAGAAAGTTCAGACAGCACCATCGCAACATGGACTTCAGAACGTGCTTTTGGTACTGCAAGTCCACTTCGCGCCGCGAACTTAATTACTAGAGAAGAAACTGATGGAAGCAGCATTAGAGAACACGATAATTTTGGAAACGAGGATGCAGGTGGAAATTCAATACGTCACTTCTCTTGTATAGATCAGACTGTAAGAAATAAATCATCTGGTTACTACAAATACTCAGTTGAAATAAGCGTCATTGATGAGAGCGTCAAGATCGTGCAAGAAAAACTTGATACTCTTATCGGAAATATAAACACTATTAAAGAATATTATGATGATGCAACAAAGGTCACAACATCAACTGGTGGCTTGCCTCCTTCATATAGTTCGCATGTAGCCGCAGGTGATCCTCGCGGCCGCAATTGGGGCTCACAAGGTAACGTAAGACTTCCTGATTTAGATTACTACGAACATCTTCTTTCTTTCGAACGGGAATATTCTCGGGGGGATATAAATGTTGGAGGATTTAATTCAAGAACGGGTCAATTTAGCCAAGATTTTATAGACACATGGTCGGGAGATCGCACCGTTTTTCGGAGAACTGGTGGCACCGTCTCGTCCCAATACGGACTCGGCGCAACCGGATATTTGAGTGCCCAAACAGCCGATGGATGGCAAAGCATAGTGGAACCAGCACTTGATAGTTATGTAAATGTATTAAAGTTTTTTTTCAACTTGGGAGAACAAGAACCCAGCCTTCGAATATCACTAACAACGCTAGTTGATCCAAGGATGGCAACGCCTGAAAGCATTAAGGCTGTTATAGACACAATGCAAACAAATGCTTCTAAAATAGAATCAGTTTTGGGCGTCGTGTACTCAACAATGCCACCCATGTCTTTAGCTGAAAGTCAATCCCCTCAAGAAAAGAGTAGTGTTAGTTCAAAGAATAGACTGTTCATGGTGGCTCAAGAGTCCTCAAATATTTTTGATTCATCTTTGCCTGAAAATGTTGGTTTAGATTTTTTCGGGACAACCACCCCCACAACTCAAGAAGTGGGACTTAGGCAAATCCCGATGCAACAGATTCATGAGGTGTCAAACCAAATAGTAGCTGAACTTTTTGGTTCATTTACATCAACCCGCAGCTCCGTTGTTGATATTGAGAAAATCATGGGTAGAGAGTTGCTTAACGTAAATATGAACTTGTTGTCTCCCAAGCCCACATATTTTACACCCCGACAAGTTTTATCGCCAAAAAGAAATATATCGGTATCTGAAACGGGCAATCCAAAAGATTTTTTACGCCTACTTCCAGATTCACTAGGGGTTATGAATCCGGCAACTGAGTCATGGCTTGAGTCTGTTCTTACGGAAACGGAGTTTTCCAGACTCGGACAGGATAGAAAACAAATGCTATTGTTGGCAAATGATTTAGCCTCCTATTTTGCATTGTATCATAGTGCGTTAGTAGAAGATGAAAGCGGGGCTTTGAGAAATTCAGCAAAAGATAGCGTTGCATCAACAAAATACTTGCCGCCCATCGAAGGCTCAATGATCGTTAAACCTAGAGCCAAAGCCTATAGGCTTCTTTCGGAAATAATAAACAGAATTCAATTTGGAAAAACAAAAATGCCAAATATTTCAAAAATAAGTAATTATGTAAAGAGAGAAAATATTGACTTTTTATATAATCTCACTCGGTCGGATAGCGAAAAGGGTACGCTAAGAAGTGCGTTTGATCCTCAAAAATTACCTTTCCTTACTGAAGTTACTGAAGCTGTGACATCGCCCACCGCAACTTCTACGGGCTTAGCAACAACCTCAACTATGGAAAGGACAAAGAGAGAAATAAAAAGAGCTGGTCGTAAATCCCCCACTCCACAGGAAGTAATTCAACAAGTGGAAAAATTTCTTGTGAACGCTCCCATCCAAGTTAAATCCCTCATCGCTTATACCTCTGATCCGCTTTTGGTATCGGAGAAGCTGCAACAACTTTTATCTACCGACAACTTGGACATGAGCTTTGATTATGTTTCATCTTTTCAATATAAAACTCAGGTTATCAATCAATTAGAGGTTTTAGATGGGTATGGTAAAAATAGTCAAGATGGCACAATGCTAAAGAAACCCGTGTGGAAGCCATATAAGGATGCGGCTGTTACATCTGAACGTTCTTACCTTTGCCGCATTATGCCGTATGTAAATGAAAAATACCTGGTTGATCGAAACAAAAACTACGACTTACCCACTTATGATGAATACTTTATAATGGTGACATAAAATAATGACTAGCTTTAAAAAAATATTTCAACTGGCTCACTCATCATCGGCTCCTTGGGGCGGCGCAGAGTTTGTGATAAACTTACACAATGCCGATCTATCGGGACAGGACACACCCTTTTCAGGAACAAATGTGGATGTCTTTCGTACTGCGATGAACGCAAGTTTTCTAAATGTAGGTGGTAATTTTAGTTGGGGAAGGGATGGGACAGGACTTCCGCATTATGCTCAAAAACCATTACGTGTGGGGCGATGGAACTCCGATACAGACTTTAGTGAATTCAGCATTTCGAACCTAGACGCTCTGGCACCGTTAACGGACACCACAGCCGCGACCACGAACGGCGCATCTTATTTGACTACTTTTCAAAAAATACAAGATTTTGAAATAACCCCCGCTTATGGACCGCATAGCCATCCGTCTGGACCACCACAATTAACCGGATGGGACGACGCACCTAGTTGGATGAAGAACCACAATGACTGGCTCACTTATGTCGCTAGTGGATTCAACGATAAAACGTTTTATGATTATTCACTAAGAATGGACTGGCCAGTTCCTTTATCTGAAATAGAAGATGACCCAATTGGCAATTCCATCCGACCAGCTTTTGTGGATATAAAGCCTAAATATAATTTTTATGTAAAACAATATGAGGAAGGTATTGAAAATTATGATGATGATCGCCTGGAAAACAATCTTGAGCCACTTTATACATATGTTTTGCCTAATGTTTATTCTTTTGCTTCCGAACTAGATTCACAAATTCTCGATGCTGATGAATCCCCCTTCAAACTCAACATAACTATGGATGGAGGAATACAGGGAGTATATGATGACATCGTGAATTCGGCGGGAGAGAAAATTGGAGAATCGGACGAGGGGCAATATTTTCAAAAATTTGGAAATGTATTAAATTATAGCCCACAAAATGTTTCGTCTAAAATCCTATTTGGGAAATTCAACACTTATCAAAATATTATTTTTCCAATAAATAATTTGGATCTTCTTGATAGGCAAATTGGAATAGAGAATCAATTTCCGATGAATGTATCAATCAAGTTTTCAACTGATATTCATACTAGGTTTTCTGATATGCTAGCAACGTATAACTTAACCTCAGTATTGACAAAGTGGGTCCAGCAAAAGCTATCTCAGACGCCAGTTACACCAGTTGGCACAATTGCTCCCGCCGCACAATATAATAGTTCTATTTTACCTGTGATTGGCGGAACCCCAACACAGACTTTAGCGAATATTCTACAAACGCAATTTGGAAACAACATACCAGGCGAAAAGGTGGGCGTACAATATGGAATTTACGATTGGGATGAACCAACTAAAGGCGAATTAGAGAGTGCATATCAAAATCTTAGGATTTTAGATTTGGGAGTGTGGCTGGACTCTTTACTAAATGATTCTATTCCAACGACGGGTGATACTTTGACTGATGAATGGATGACGCTTCTTGCTCCGTCAACAAGTTCTGTCTTCATGGGTCCAAATCCTGTGATTGAATCACAAGTTTTGGATTCTTCGTATACAGTTTTTTATCGATTAATGATGAACTCCCTCAAGATGACTGCGGAACCCTTTATTGAGAGTAAATTTCGGTCGTTTGTAGATTTGTTGAAGAATGATATTTCTGGTGATCAATCAGGAAGAATGGACGCATACTCAGAAACACTTTTATATTGTATAGAAAAAACACCAGGATTGATTGATCCAGGCACAGGTAATTTTGTAGCCAGCGCAACCGCTGATGACAAACAATTTGTTTGGTTTCCAAATAGTAGTCAAATTGATGTACTGAATTATGTGGATACTCAGGTTAAATATGGACAACCTTATCGGTATAGAATTTTGGCATATCAAATGGTTATTGGAAACGAGTATAATTATTTGTGGAACCTCAACGCGACACGAAACACAACAGCCGTCACCGCCCAAGACGACTCTATGTTATGGGCTAAGATCTGTGTGAAAAACAAACCCTGCATCAAACTAATTGAGATCCCAATCTATGATACAACCTGGGACAATCCAAAGGGAATTGCTGTAATTGATAGCCCACCAGTGCCACCAAATGTTAAGATAATTCCCTATCGCGGAGTTGATAATAAAATTCTTATTTGGCTGAATGGTGGAATTGGTGATTACTATCAAAAACCTGTGAGAATCTTGCCCGAAGATTACCCCGAGTTAGAATCATCAGACCTTCTAAAAGACATACACTTCAAAAGTGATGATCCAGCTAATGAATTTGAAATTTTTAGACTAGACAAAAGACCAACACAGTATAGCGATTTCGATCAAGCAGAACGAAAAATAATCACAGGTGAGCGAAGCTTACCGCGCAGATCATATGTGGATCAAGTGCAGCCCAATAGAAAATATTATTATACCTTTAGGACCAGAGACATACACGGAAGGGTTTCAAATCCAACTGAAGTTTATGAGTGCGAGATTGTAACTCAAGATGAATTTTATTATGTAGTCTCAAAAATCATAGATATGAATAAGGGCAAAAAGAAAAAAACGCAAAAAGGATTTAAGAAGTTTTTGCAAATAAATCCTGCTATTCAGCAAAAGTTTATTGATGAAGAAAATTTGAATTTTAACGATTATGTAAAGAACCACCGCGAAACACCCATATCAATACCAACTCTTGAGTTGAAAACACAGTTTCAAAATCCAGGTAAATCTATGTGGGATGCGACCGGAACAGGCAAAAAATATAAAATAAGGATTCATTCAAAAAAATCTGGGAAGAAGATTGATTTTAATTTAAATTTCAATAGCACTCCACATATAAGAGATGATAGAGAAGAATGAGGCTTGAAATAAAAAAGGAAACTATTTATTAGTAATGGGAGAAGATTATGGCATTTCTTGACAATAGCGGCGATATTATATTGGACGCAGTTTTAACGGATACGGGACGATATAGATTAGCAAAAGGCGACGGTTCTTTTAAGATTGTAAAATTTGCTTTGGGGGATGATGAGATAAATTATGCTCTCTATAATAAAAACCACCCAAGTGGTTCGGCATATTATGATTTAGAGATTTTACAAACACCAGTTCTTGAAGCATTTACAAATAATACCTCAACGATGAATAGCAAGCTATTATCTATCCCGAGGACAAATCTTTTGTATTTGCCTGTAATGAAAATTAATAACAGTGCGGCGGGTGGAAATGTGCATGTAGCCAACTCTCATAATAGTGGCTTTATAGTATGTGTTACAGATGACACTTTTACAAGCGCGATAGCCCCAGGCACCGTCACGAATGGATTTTGGAATGGTCAAAACCCCGGCGCTAATAGCAACTATATTAGAGTCGATCAAGGGATTAATAATTCTGCGCTATCGTGGAGATTTCAACTAGACCAGGATTTAAAAGAAACACAATATATTGTTGAAATTGATAGCAGACTTGGAATGATAACGAACTTTGAAACCACTAACCAAAGCGTTCAGAATATTTCCTTTATAGATGATGACAACATCGCAAGTTATTATTTCTCGCTAGCTGCAAATGAACCAATTGTTGGCGATATATGGACGACTCCTGGTCTGTATGGTGATTCGGTCGATCCAAACAGCAACATCTTACCAGTCCATTGGACAATCGCAGGACCACAAGGAACAGCCTTGCGGTTTAAAATTCAATCCACGCTTGAGATTATAACCAGCGACTATTTATTTACCACTATTGGAAATACTTTTTCGGATGCTGCAACTTGGGGGTTTGATACCTCTGCTTCAAAAACTTACAGTTATATTGATACCAATGTAAAGATAACCGGAGCAACAACTGGGTATAGCTTGAGTATACCAGTTAGGTTTGTCAAACAGAATGCATAAGAAGGATAACAAATAATGGCTACAGTTTTCAAAACTTTTTTAAATAATGATATAAAAAGTACACGCACACTTTTACACGAAGCAATTCCTCTGACGGGTGCGCTTGTTTCGGGAACTTATGGTACGTTTCCAAATGGTGGAAACATAAAAAACTACGCCCATGGAATGTTTCAGAGCGTTTACGACTATCCATATCTTAGTTCTTCGGCAAATCATATTTATGATTTGACGGTTGGAATTTCTAATGATTCAGCCTTGTCAGCTTCTACGACAGTCCAGCAAGCCAAAAAGATTAATATGTATAATCAAATGGCTGCTGTGCTTATGGGCTATGACTCATCTGGGAATGTCATTAACTTTGATAGAGACGGAGATCTAGCCGGTACTACAACTGATAAAATGGATGATGCCATCTTTATTAATTTCGCCCGACTTCTTCAAAAGGATGAAATCAAGAAAGGTAGTTTTTCTCTTAAATTGGGGGCTCAAACTGCTTACTCAACACCAATGACATCTCTCTTAACTATAACCGATGCTGGCGCAAATACCTCATATAAAGTAAACGCGGCAGCGGGGGAATATGGAATCTTAAGCTGTTCGCTTGGGGGAGCATACTCGGGAAGCGCAAACAGCGGAAGCGTTGGTCTTGTCTTTTATCAAGCAGGTATCGCGGTTTTGTCCTCATCTGTTTTTCAAGGCATCGGCGTAGAAAATGGAGTTTTGGGATCGGACGCGGTTTATTTATCTGATGCGGCATCCACTACACTCACCGGAGCACTAACGGGTACATCAATTTCAGGGTGTGCTGATTCTTTGCGACATCGAATTCAGGACATATCGTTCAACAATACAACGGAATTGAATTCAACAATTCATTTTTGTAGACTGAACAATACTGATTTTAATTATAGTGCCAATCCATCGTATTTGAGCCAAAGCCAAATAAGAGTAAAAAATAACCAATTGGACGCACCGATTTCATATATGACCACAGTGGGCTTGTATTCAGCAGATAATGAATTGCTCGCAGTTGCAAAAGTTAGCGAGCCTTTGAAAAAAGATCCAACAAATGAAATGATTGTACGTGTTCGATTGGATTATTAGTTACAAACTAATTACCAATAGTAATGCCATTTTATAAATTTGAAAAAAATGAGCTGTTTTACAATCGTATAAAAACTTATCCATCTTTAAATTTTAATATTTACGATGGTGTTGTTATATACAACAACAATACTCAATATGTCGGAGATCTTAGTAGTACAAACATTCTCAATGTACCAGCGGGAAATATTAGTTTATATGAATTAAATGTCGATAGACCATCAGGCAACCTTATTTATCCCTTTATAACCAAAGAAGGAAGCCGCACCTCATTCAAAACTGTATCAACCACGAATTACAATAACGACTTTGCCTATGGCGATACTATAACTGGCAGCTATCCTTTGTCTGCTAGCTTATCCTTTGATCGTTTCGGAACAAATATCACAGGCTCATCATGTGGGTATTTTCGCGATGCTCTCAAAAACTCCTTAAATTATAATTCAGTTTATAGCCCAGCTTATTTGTTCAGTTCTAGCCTAGGAAACAAAGGAACTCAAGAACTAAAGATAATAAGCATTCCTTCTATTTTTTATGGCTCGTCAATAAAGAAAGGGACTTGCTCTTTAAAGTTTTATGTTTCGGGAACCCTAATTGGTGAACTCACTGATGATATAAGAAACGGAGAATTAAGGCAATCTCTTTCAAGTTCCGGTGCCGACTCTGGTAGTGTTGCCGGAGTGGTAATGTATAATGAGGGATTTATAGTTCTTACTGGAAGCTGGGATTTAGATTCTAGTCATACCGAAGACTATGGTCTAGCGGGAAATACAAATCCGAGATGGATAGATTTTGCATATACGGGCTCAGTAGGTACTCCATATTCTAGTTATGATCTTTCTTTTAGTGGCACCAATTATGTACCCACAATGACAATGTTCGCCCATGCACCAAAATCACAACTAAACTTCTCAAACAATCCTACATATTTAAAATTCGGGCAAAGCGGTACAATCAACAGCCCAATAACTAGCTCCGCTCAATACTCAGAAAATTCGAGTGTGTCTATAAAGAATATAGTAAAAACAAA